>OIYY01000896.1_pt1 | contig 18452 bp, 16 predicted proteins | sample 1588341 | NCBI WGS metagenome assembly OIYY01 (sample SAMN03283287) | human gut metagenome | biome: human-associated habitat; material: feces | host: Homo sapiens | place: Peru | collected 2012 | reverse complement strand
TCATCGCTCAAATGCAACAACAATACAGCTCTTTCTTGACAACATAAAAAAGTAGTATGAAAAAGATAGAATTTAAAATATGGTAGGTGCTTATTATTAAAAAAGTTTATGCTACTTTTTAGTACATTTCAATAATTCTGTTTATTCCATCTTTTGCCGTATTAAACAATTCAATCATTCTTTCAAATTCGTACGGTTCGCCTTCTGAAGTTGTTTGAAAATCAACAATCTTGCCACTTTTTGTCAAAATAACGTTGGAATCAACCTGTGCATGAGAATCCTCTTCGTAGCATAAGTCCAACTTAATTTCGCCATCTACAATTCCGATAGAGATTGCAGCGATTGGTTCAATGATTGGATTTTCTTTCAAATCTCCTGACGCTAAAAGTTTATCAACAGCATCTTTTAGTGCTAAAAATCCACCGCAAATGCTTGCAGTTCTTGTTCCGCCGTCCGCTTGAATTACATCTGCATCGATTGTAATTGTCATGCCCGGCATTTTTTCTAAATCAACGCAAGCACGAAGACTTCTGCCGATAAGACGTTGAATTTCTTGTGTACGACCTGAAATTTTTTCTCTTTCACGTTTGCAACGAGTGTTTGTGGAAGCAGGAAGTAGAGAATACTCTGCAGTTACCCATCCGCGGTTATCGTTTTCATCCATCCATTTTGGTTTCTTTAAATCAACAGATGCAGTTACGATTACTCTTGTATCACCAAATTCAGTTAAAACAGAGCCTAATGCATGTTTTGTAAAACTATGTGTAAATTTGATTCCTCTAAGTTCGTTATTTTTTCTTCCGTCAATTCTCATAATAATTCTCCTATGGATAAAGCATTTTCTATAAAATAACATTGACAGAGTAAAAAAACAATTATAAAAATTAATATGATGAAATTATAATAAGGCGATAGCCCCTCGTCGGGGCTATCGTTCTTTTTCGACTATGTATAATCCCTTAACGGGAGTGATATTTTGTTGATTACAAGCTGGTTGTCATTGCGAGGCGCGATTTTCTATTTATGCGCCGTGGCAATCCATATTCAATTATTAACCTGAGAATGTTTTATAAGATTTTTCGATGTTGTCGCTTACAACTTTCTTAACAGCTTCAATTTCTGTATTAACCGCATTTCTTTCGTTATCAAGTCTTGTAAGTTTCAATTCCAAGTTCTTATCTTGTTGTTGTACGATAGAAGTTTTTGCGTTGATTTCTTGTTGCTTTTTATCGTAAACATTCTTTTCGTATTCATAATCATTAAATGCTTCATCGTACGCATCTTGGTCTGTTACAGTTTCAGCAGTTACTTTTACCCAGCTGATTTTTCCATCATCATCAGGAATACCAATTTGTGTTATTCTACCAGTTGAAGAATCAAATTCTAATTGACAACCTTTTTTGTTATCAGTTTGAGTGTAAGTACCATCTTCAGAAAAATCGTACATAGATACTTGTTTGTCACTACCACTTGTTACTCCAACAGTATCTGTATTTTTGATAAAGTGAGGAATGTTTAATCCATTTTTTGGTTCAAAATATACTAAAAACTGATTTGCAATATCATCCTTCTGGTGACCATCTTCTAGCAACTCAGGAAAAGCATTACATAAAGACTCAATATAAGCTTTATATGTTGCAGAATCAATTTTATCCGCAGCTTCAGATAATTTATATACTGTATATGTACCAACTGATTTTCCAGTAGAGCTACCATTATAAAGAGGGTTCTCAAATTGTTGATTTTCTGATTTATAATCTAATGTATAAATATTGCTAGTACTTGCAGAAGGATCACTCCCCATTGCTTTCTTTAATTCACTAAAAGTTGTAATTGCCTTAAGAGTTTTTCCATCTTCTGAAGTATACAAACCTAAGCTTGAAATATCTTCATCATCAGCAGTATCCTTAAATTGTTTTTCAGAGCCAGCTTTATATACATTAGTATATTTATCATCTTTTGTTGTTATTAGTGATTTGTAATTATCCTTGCTTAAATCAGATTTCTTGCAAGATACATAAACATCACCTTCGGTTGGTGCTGAAGATAATTGTTTTCCATTTGCATCGTAAATTGTTTGATTAATAAAATCAAGCTTTGAATAATCAGAAACCTTGATAAGTACTTCATCGCTACTTTTTAAACCAGAAGTAGACTCAAGAGCTTTACCTTCAGGTTTGTGTGTACTAACTGTTTTGATATAATTTTCTACTTTAGAGCTTGCATCTGCAACACCAGTTGTTTTTGGAGTAGATGTTAAAGTTGCAGTATACATACTCTTTTCTATTGAATTACCAGATTGTTTAGTTTGAAACTGTACTGTATAAGTATCTATTCTTGAAGTATTTTTTCCAGTTGGAACAACATTTCCAATGGTAAAACTTGATGCGTTTAATTTTCCTGAATATTGAACCTTTGTATAATCAGAAGTTGAAGGAGGTGTTGGTACGCTCATTTCAAGCAACTGGTTATATAATGCGTTTACTTGGTTTGATAAAGTTGTTCTTTGTTGGTTAATTTGTTGACCTTGATATTCAATGTCGTTCATTCTTGCTGTTAAAGCGATTAACCTTGCTTGTGATGCTGACATACCCATAATTGAGTTCTCCTTTTTTCCTTTTGTTTCCTGTGACATGTATATCGGCATTTTTTTTGAAAACTTTAGGATTTTCTTTCGAATTGTTACAAAAATTTACATTATATGGTTGAAATGCAGTAAAGACAGGAAAGTTTTTTAGAGTTTAAGTTAATAATACCTTCTCCCCAACCCCTCCCCCAAGGGAGGGAACTAAAGTCGCTCGATTAATATAAATTATTATTGCGTTAGTTGAACGCATCCTGTTCCCTCCCCTCTTATCCATTTTTCAAGGGGAGGGTGTCTGGAGGACGGGAGAGGGTATTATTAACTCAAAAGCTATCAAAAGTCGGTTGGGCATACCTGCCCAACAACATTATTTTAAAGTTCCATAGATTATCCTATCTATTCCCGCTAAATCTTTTTCAACAATAATATCCTTAAAATCTTTTTCCATAAAACTTTTTACAGCATTTGATTCGCCGATTCCAAGTTCAAATAACAATTTGCCGTTCGGCTTCAAAAACTCGGGAGCTTGTTCTACGATTTCTCTGTAAAATCTTAGTCCGTTTTCATCCGCAAAAAGAGCGATTCGCGGTTCGTAATTCACTTCGTCTGAAAGAATTGTGCCGAGTGGAATATAAGGCGGATTTGAAATTATCATATCAAATTTTTCTTCTTCTCTGACTTTAGAAAACAAATCAGATTTTCTAAAAACTGCGCGGTTATTTATTCCAAGTCTTGTGACATTATCTAAAGCGACTCTCAATGCGTCAGATGAAATATCAACACCTAAAACTGTTGCGTCAGTCTTATGTGCAATAGTGCAAGCAATACAGCCCGAGCCAGTTCCTATGTCCAAAACCTCTTTCAAATCCTCTTGAAGAATAAACTCCATTGCTTTTCTTACAAGGATTTCCGTTTCATCACGAGGAATTAAAACATCAGGTGTTACCTTGAAAAATTCGCCCATAAAATAAGCTTCTCCGATAATGTACTGAATTGGCAGTTTTGTATTTGCACGCTTTTCAGCCTTTTCTTTCAAACTCTCGAGCTGTTTTTCACTTAGTTCGACCCCTTTACATCTATCAAGTTCTGTATAGTGACAAAAATGTTCAAGAAGCATTTTTATTTCTTTTTTTGCTTCATTAGGTTCAATCCCTGCATCAATCAACATTTTTGTAATCGTCTGAATGTTCATTTAAAATTCTCTCTATTTCATCTCTCAAATCTAGTTTTGATAACTCTTCTACATTTTTCTTTTCTAAAGAATATTTTTTGCACAATCTGTCGTAATAGTAAAGCTGTTTTTTTGTCGGTTTTTCTTTTGACATTTTAACTTCTTGTAAAAATTTTCTTTTTTTCTTTTCAAATTCTTTGTTAGCTTCAATTATTGGTCTTTGCTTTTCTTTGTATTCATAATATTTGATACATTCTTTGATATAATCTTCTGTATCACGCAAAAAATCTCTTTCATCAATTACATTTTCTAAAAATGGAAACCTTGATGCGTGCTGTTCAAGATAATATTTTTCATCATCAAGAAACTTGTCCAATATTTCTGAACAAGTTAAACCCAAATTTTGTTTCACTAACGCCCTTAAATAATTACATACCCCGCTTTTTTGTGTTTTGTCAAAGTCGGGGTATATTCTGTTTTTAATCTGGTACATTTAAACCAATTTCCTTTTTTCCTTTTCCGCTCGCCACTTGCTTTATCGTTTTTTGCTTGCGTAGGGTGCAAAAAATTGCACCAATGCTACCATTTTAGCAAATCTTCAATTCCAAACTTCTTTCCTGCTTCTTCATTTGCAAACTTCAAGAACTTCTCTTGCAATGGATTTGTTTGATATGCTCGATGTCTTTCTTGATTGTTATTAACTTCATTATTTGAAATAACTGTAAATCTCTTTCTTTGTTCAGTTGTCATTTTGTATTGCCTCTCTTATGGTTAATTATCTCTTATGTATATATAAAGTATTTAACTCATAAAAAATTGCTTTTTTTGAAGCGTATTATTAAGAATTGTAACAAACAATTTAAAATTTTTCAATTTTTGTAATATTTTGCAACGAAAAACAATTTAATTCTAAATTCCTTTTTAACCTAAATTTAATAAATATTTAATACGATATATCTATACAAGAAAAGATTAGCATATATAATAATTAATTAGGTTAGGATGTATTAACGTGAAAAGGATTATTACACTACTAATAGCAGGTTGTATTTTTTTCTCGCAAGGAGTAGTTTTTGCGGTTAAAAACGATACTTATGATGTTCAAATTAAGAAAAGTAAAAATGCTCCAGATAAGACTTTTACGCTTCAACCATACTGGGAAAGCTATAATGACGAACTTTTAAATGGTTATATTCAAGACGCTTTAGAAAACAACTTTGATATTAAGATTGCTACAAACAGAGTTCGTGAATCAGAAGCATTATTAGGTACAATAAACGCTCAAAGACTTCCTCAATTAAGCTTTAATCCGAGTATTTACCCTTATAAAACGATTTCTCGTTGGACGGGAAAATACGGTAGCGGTTATCTTTTGAATTTTCCACTTTTGCTTAATTGGGAAGTTGATATTTTTGGGAAAATTAATGACAAAGTTAAATCTTCAAGATATAACGTAAAAATCAGCAAGGAAGATTTGAATATTGCCAAACTTTCTGTTTCTTCGGAAGTTACAGCATCTTATTTTAATATAATTTTAGCGGATGCTCTTATAAAGAACTATGAAGAATTAGTTTCTAACATAAACGAAACAATCAGACTCAAACGACAGCTTTATGATGGCGGAATTATTGCTTACGATAATCTTTATACGACAGAGTATGAACAAGTTGTATATCAAAATGAATTAAATGCGTTACTTAAAAAAAGAGAAATTCTGCTTCATCAGTTTGCAGTTTTGAGAGGAGTTTCGCCTGAAGGCGGAAATGATATTGAGCGAGCAAATATTAAAAATTTGAATTTTCCGTTTGATATCAATAAAGAAATTTCTTCAGATTTAATTTTTAATCGTCCTGACGTTATACAAGCAGAATTTGGAATAAAAAAAGCTGCGTTTGATGTAAAAGTCGCTAAAAAAATGTTCTTACCATCAATTAATTTAAACGAGATGATTGGTTTTGAATCTATTAAAGCCGGACGAATTTTTAATTGGGACAGTACTGTCTATCAGCTTGGTGCAGGTTTATTGATGGATTTATACACCGGCGGAGCTAAAACATCTTATTTGAAATACAATAAAGAACTTGCGATTGAAAAATTACACGAATATAACAACGTTTTATTGAATGCATTTTGCGAAATCGAAAACGCGCTTTCAAGCTTGAGAACAGATTACAATTCGTATCAAGGCTTTAGCGGTGCTATCGAAAAATCAAACCATTTTTATAATGTAGCGAATATCAGATATACAAACGGAACAGGCAATAAAATAGATGAATTGGACGCAAAGCGCAAACTTTTGCTAAACGAAAATTCTATGTATAACGCAAAAGTCAGCACATTAATAGACACAGTAGATATTTACAAGTCATTGGGGAGTAAAATCGAATGAAAAACTTTATGAAAATGATTTTAAAGTATTATTATACTGTTGTCGTAATGGCTTTGTTCATTTTGATTATGGGGCTTGTAACTATTGCAAAAACTCCTATTGATATTTTCCCTGAAATCAACACACCTGTCGTAACGGCTGTTTGGACTTATACAGGCATGCCTGCAAGAGATATCGAACGGAGAATCGTTACAATTGCCGAAAGAGCCTATGTCACAAGCGTTGATAATGTTGAACATATTGAATCACAGTCACTTTTGGGAGCAGGCGTAATTCGAGTTTTTCTTCATCCCGGTTCTGATATTAATACGGGAATTACACAGGTTAGTGCGACATCTCACGTTTGTATGAAAACTATGCCAAGCGGGATTATGCCGCCTAATATTTTGAAATACAAACCGACTACAATTCCTGTTTTGCAGGTTGTAATTTCGTCTTTGAAGCTTCCTATTCAAAAGGTTACAGACTATGCGCAAAACAATATTAAAGTCCAATTGACTAAAGTTGAAGGCGCGCAAGCTCCGCTACCTATGGGTGGTAAAGTTCGTCAAATTATAGTCGATTTGGATATGCAAAAAATGGAAGCAAGAGGTTTAACTCCTGCTGATGTTACAAAAGCCGTTGCAGGTCAAAACGTAATTATCCCGTCAGGTAACACGAAAATCGGCGACAAGGATTATTTGATTTCTTTGAATAACGCAAGCGCGACAGTTGAAGAAATGAATAATTTTCCTATTGTTTCGCCAAAAACTAACCAAGTTGTTTACCTGTCTGATGTCGGTTATATCCATGACGGTAATGCTATTCAAACAAATATTGTACGAGAAAACGGTAATGCAGGCTCTCTTATGACCGTTTATAAATCAGGTACGGTTTCGTCTTTGAAGGTTGTAGACGGTACTAAAAAATTACTTCCTATTATTGCAAAAACCATTCCAAAGGAAGTAAACATGCAGGTTCTGTTTGACCAATCAGTTTTCGTAAAAGCATCTATTCGAGATGTAATCTTTTCAGGGACTTTGGCTGCAATTTTAACAGCGTTAATGATTTTGATATTCTTGGGTAGCGTTCGCTCAACCTTTATTATCGCAATTTCAATTCCGCTTTCGGTTTTGTTTGCGGTTATTTGCTCATCACTGTGCGGTCAAACGATTAATATGATGTCATTGAGCGGTTTAGGACTGGCTATCGGTATGCTTGTTGATAACGCAACCGTAGTTATTGAAAACATTTTGCGTAACAAAGAAACGATGCAAATGGCAACAATTAAGGATGTTATTTATAAGTCAGCAAGCGAAGTTGCGACACCGACTCTTGTTTCAACACTTTCTATTTGTACGGTATTTGCACCGATTTTCTTAATGGAAGGTGCTACAAAATATTTGTTCATTCCGCTTGCAATGTCCGTAATTTTTTCTATGCTTGGCTCTTACATGCTATCAAATACGTTAGTACCTGTTCTTGTAGATAAATTATTGAAGAAAAAAGAAGTTTTAAATGAGTCTTCAATTTTGTTTAAGATTAACAACTTTGTAAATACGAATTTTGTGACTTTTAGGAATGTTTACAAAAAATTCCTAGTAAAAATGATTTTAAGAAAGCCGAAAAAAGTAGCCATTATTTATGGCGCAGTAGTTCTTTCTGCTTTAATTTTAACTCCATTTATCGGCGAAAACTTCTTCCCTGAAGTTGATGCAGGTCAAATCAGACTTCACGTTTACGCACCACATGGTACTCGTATTGAAGAAACTGCAAGAGAATTCACGAAAGTGGAAGATGTAATCAGAAAAACAATTCCGCCAAAAGAATTGGATACTATACTTGATAATATCGGGCTTCCTGCCAGCAGCTTGAACCTTGCATTTATGGATAACTCTCAAATAGGTGTCGGTGACGGTGAAATTCTGATTGCTTTAGGTGAAAAACACAAGCCAACAAAAACTTATGTTAAAAAACTGAGAAAAAATCTTAATAAAGAATTTCCTGATATGACTTTCTTCTTCCAAAACGCAGATATGGTAGGTAAAATCCTTAACTTTGGCTTGGCATCTCCTATTGATATACAAATTCAAGGTAAAAATGTTCAAGAAAACTATAAGCTAGCACAAAAAATGCTTGCGGATGTTAAGAAAATCAGAGGTGTAGCTGACGCGCATATTCACCAAATCACAGACACACCTGAAATCAAAATAGATGTTGATAAAACAAGAGCAAGTATGATGCATTTGTCACAAGAAACTGTTTCAAGAAATGTTCTGACAGCTTTAACTTCAAGCGGTCAGGTCGCTCCAAACTATTGGGTTGATCCGACAAACGGTGTAAACTACACTTTGGCATTAAGAGTACCGCAATTTAATGTGGATACGGTTAAAAACGTAACGGATATTCCTGTTGCTTATGCAAATAATAATCCTGTAAGACTTGCAAATATTGCCTCTGTTCGCTCAACTGAAACCGCAAGTGTTGTAAACCATTATGATATTATGCCTGTGTTTGATATTTTGATAAATCTTCAAGATAGAGATTTGGCGGGTGTTTCAAATGACGTTAATAAAGTTATTAAAAAATACGAAAAAGACGCACCGCGCGGTACTTTTATTAACTTGTTAGGTCAAGCAAAATCAATGAACTATGTATTTTCGTCACTTCTTTCAGGTTTGATGCTCGCGCTTGTGTTGGTATATTTGCTTATCGTCGTAAACTTCCAATCTTGGCGAAATCCTTTTATTATCATAACTCCTGTACCACTTGCACTTTCAGGGATAATTTGGATGTTGTTTATATCTGATACGACATTTAGTGTTCAAGCCTTAATGGGTTCTATTATGGCGGTTGGTGTATCTTGCGCAAACTCTATTTTAGTTGTGTCTTTTGCGACTGATAAAATGAAAGAAGGCTATTCTTCTACTCTTGCAGCTATAGAATCAGGTTATACACGTATAAGACCCGTAATTATGACAGCTTCTGCAATGATTTTAGGTATGTTGCCGATGGCTTTGGGTATCGGTGAAGGCGGCGAACAAAACGCGCCAATCGGTAGAACCGTAATCGGCGGTTTATTGTTTGCAACTTTTGCAACGCTTGTAATTGTTCCGTTGTTGTTTGCAATTATGAACAAAAACAAAAAATTTGAGGTAGAAAAAGATGAAGATTAATAAGAAAAATATAATAATCGCAATTGTGGCATTTTTATTGCTTGTTGGAATTATTCCAAAAGTTGTGCGCTTTATAACGACTTCCATAAACGCAAGAGAAGCAAAATATGTTGCGCTTGTTGAAAAACCGACTTTGACAAATGGTGAAGATGGTTTGGAACTTTCAGGTGAATTGAAACCATATTTGCAGACAGAGATGTTTTCGAGAATAAACGGACTTGTTTCTGAAAGATGCGTTCAACTTGGTGACCACGTAAAAAAAGGACAATTGCTTGCAACGATTGATACTCCTGATTTAGATGCAGAAACCGCGAGTGCTAAATCAGCTCTTATTTCTGCCGAAAAACATTTGATGGAAACCAAGTATCAATATAATTTTGCAAAACAAACTTATGAAAGATTTAAAAATTCATCTTCAGATGGTGCAATCTCAAGGCAAGATTTGGATACGAAGTATAACGAGTTTAAGACTTCTGAAATGAATTACTTAGGCGCGCAAGCGGATGTTGATAAAGCGAAACAGGATTTAAACAGGTTGACTGCACTTCAAGGATACAAGCGAGTAGTTGCACCGTTTGACGGGGTAATCAGCAAATATAATATTGATGCTGGTGCAAACGTAGTGTCTGGCGGAAGCTCAACAAGTACAAGTCTTTTTGAAATTCAACAAATTGATAAATTCAGAGCAACTATTTTTGTACCACAAAATTACGTTAGATTTATAAAAGATGGACAGGCTGTTGAAGTTTATATACCAGAAAATCCGAGTCAAAAATTCAAAGGATATATTTCTCAGATTTCAGGCAAATTGGATAATGTTTCACGCGCTATGGAAGTTGCGCTTGTTATTCCAAATGACGGCAAATCAGGACTTTATAGCGGTTTGTATGTAAAAACTAATATTGATGTTAAGGATAGGCAAAAATATTTGACAATTAATCCGGCATGCTTAACTACGTTTAATTCGCCAGACCAGTATGTGGCACAAGTCAGACCCGATTCAACCATCCATTTTATCAAGGTTAAACAAGGGCGCGATTTTGGAGATAAGGTCGAAATCTTGGAAGGCTTAAAAGGCGATGAAAAATTAATTACAAATATAAACGACAACCTTAAAGAAGGGGATAAGGTTGAGTTTAAAGATGTAGAAAAATAAAATGTCCGATATTGCCTGACTACAAACTTTTTCATCTTTATGTTACAATCAAATGGCAAAAAGAAGGAGATTTATAAATGGCACAAAGAATAGGTGTTGACGTTGGCGGTACTAACGTTAAAATTGCGCTTGTAAGCGACAAAGGTAAAATTATTTACTCTAATTCTATCCCAACTCGCGCAGAAATGGGTTACGAATATACTATTAACAGCATGAAAGATGCTATCAGAGATTTATTGAAAGAAACTAAACTAAAAGCCACTGATGTTGAAGCTATCGGTTTCGGCTTTCCAGGACAAATTGACTGCAAAAAAGGTATTGTAAGACTTGCTCCAAATATTCCTGGATGGGTAAATGTTCCGATAGCTGAAATCATGGAAAAAGAATTTGGTATTCCTACTCGTGTTGATAACGACGTTAGAACAGCTGCATTGGGCGAATTAAACTACGGTGCAGGTGTTGGTTGCGAAAACTTAGTTTGTATCACAGTTGGTACAGGTATCGGTTCAGGTCTTGTAATTAACGGCAAACTTGTTCGCGGTGCAAATAATGCAGCAGGAGAATTAGGTCACATTAAATTGAATATGCAAGGCGGTCCTTTGTGCGGTTGCGGTGATAGAGGCTGTTTAGAAGCTTATGCTTCAGGTCCAAGCATCGTAGCTTTAGCAGAAGAATATATAAGAGGTGGTAAGTCTACTAAGTATAGAGAACTTGCGAACCCTGATATTACACCTTATATAGTTGCAGTTGCAGCTAAAGAAGGTGACCCTGTTGCAAAACAAATCTTTAGAATTATGGGCGAATACATCGGAATGGGCTTAACAAGTGTTGTAAACCTGCTTAACCCTGAAAAAATCATTATCGGTGGTGGTGTAGCTGATGCAGGTGACATTTTGCTTGATCCAATCAGAGAAACAATTGCAAAAAGAGCTATGACAATTCAAAAAGAAGTTGAAGTGGTACCTGCTCAGTTAGGTAATACTGCGGGCGTTATCGGCGCAAGCTTGCTAATTAAATCATAGTATTATAAATAAATAAAATAAAAGCCGACTTTTTTCAAAAAGTCGGCTTTTATTTTTATAATAGAATGATTTTGACATAATATTAAGATTTATTGCTAAGTTATTGTGCGAGATATTGTTTTATGTTATATATTGAGTATAAATAAAAATTTTGGGGTGTAAAATGAGAATTCAAGCAACAAATCAAAGTGTGTATCAAAAAATTCAACCAAGAAGAACTGTTAAAAATGTTCGTCAAGAACAAACTTTACCTGAAACTAATTCTGCACAGGTTGCATTTAAAGGCGAAAAAGGTGCTTTACTGGGTATTCTGGGAGGCGCAGCTCTTGGAGCGTTAGGCGCAGCTGTTGTTGTAGCAACTGGAGGTTTAGCAGGTGCTGTTGCAGCAGTTGGTTTATCAGGTACAATGGTTGGTGGTGCGGCAGCAGGTACTCATATCGGCGGTATCGTTGGTAGTGAAATTGAAGATAAGTTAGATGATGATAAAAAAGATTAAAATTAATTAAGTGTTGGTATAATATTAATACTTAGTTTTTATGTTTTAGGGTGGTATCATGATACAAAAAATATCTCAATCAACAATAAAATGTCCTAATTTTAAACAAAGTAATAAGAAAAATGACTATTGTTTAATTGGTAAAAAGCCTGCAATGAGTATCAATTCTGATTTAGATTACCAACGAAAAATTGTTGAACAAAATGAAAGAAAAATTGCAATATTGGGTATAACGGGTTTGACGTTATTATTTGGTACTTTTTTGTGGAATATGAAAACTCTTATTGAATTATCAAAAAATAAAAGTCGTCACATGCCTGCAAATCTTCGTCCTTTTGAATCTCTAAAAAATAATTCAAAAATACCGAATTTAGAGAACTGTAAAAGCGTTAATAAAGATTTAAAAACAATCTTACAGCGACAAGTTAATCAGCTAAAGGCAGGAACGGATGTTTTAATAGAAACAGGTGAGCCTCAAGCTTCTAACAGATTGTTATTGTATGGAACTCCGGGAACGGGTAAATCTTTCTTTTCGAAGATTTTTGCAAAATCAATTGATGCAGAATATATGGAAGTTATGTATTCTGATTTCAATTCAATGTGGGCAGGGGAAGGTGTTGATAACCTGAAAAAAGTCTTTGAAGGAATATTAAAGACCGCTAAGAAAAACCCAAATCAAAAATACGTGGTAACTTTTAATGAAATAGATTCTGTTGTTCAACCTGTTGAAAAATATACTGCTTCAACAAAAGGAACATATTTTATTACTAAATTGGAAGAACGTTCGGTTTTTCTAAACTATTTGGAATTGTTGAAGGAAAAGACTCCAAATGTGACAGTAATAGGAACAACGAACATTTCGCCTAAAAACAACGGTTTGGACGGCGCGGCAATGAGTCGTTTTCAGAACCTGATAGAAGTGCCGTTTCCTGACAAAGATTGTTTGTATGAAGCTTTGAAAATGAATTTGGATAAAATAAAAAACAAAGACAAATTCATAACTGATAATGATGCTAAATTAAAAGATTTGGCGCAAAAAATGGCTGACAGAAAATTCTCGTTCAGAAATCTTGAGTATATTATAAATGATGCCAAGGGCTATCATTTGGACGATAAAATGAACGGCAAAAACGGTGACTTTAAGTTTGAATACTTAAAACAAGCAGAAGAAAAATTAAAGGTTTCTGATGGCGAATTAAATCTTGAAAAATAAATTACTCGTGCATTTCTGCTAAAACGTCTTCAAAGACTCCATTCCAGTCGTTTTGTTTGTGTTGGCGGAATAATTTTACGCTATCGTACCAATCGCAAACGCTTAAATCGGTGTGCCATCTCCAATTAACTTCGTAAGGTAAAAGTACCCAACAAGGAATACCCATTGCGCCTGCTAAATGCGCAAGAGAAGTGTCATTGCAGATTACCAAATCCAAATTTGCCATAGCAGCTGCAGTTTGAGAAAAATCTATTAAATCTTTGCCAATGTCAATAATATTGTTCAAAACTTTCGCATCTTCAGAACCTTCAAATGTTTGGAAGGAGTAATATTGTGTATTTTCAACCTGCATTAATGGTATAAATGATTCTGCCGGTATTACTCTATCAAAATCATAATAAGTATTTCCTTGCCACTTTATACCAACTTTGATTTTGTCATTGTTGAAATATTTTTGTTTATATTCTTCAACCAACTGCATATTAGGTTTTAAATATCCGCTTGAATAAGCAAAAACCTTATCCCCTTTGAGTTTTAATAAATACGGCAAACTCAAAAGCGGTGCGTGCACATCAAATTCTAAATCTTTTTCGGGAACATAAGTGTCAATAATTTCATCAATGCCTAAGCTGTTTTCTCTAAATAATTTTGATAATGGTTTTTGGCACATCAAAATCAGTTTTTTGCACTTTTGAGCAACTAAAGGTAAATACCTTGCAAACATTATCACATCGCCAAAACCTGCTTCATAGTATACTAAAAGCGTTTTGTCTTTTATATTTTCACCTTTCCATAAGTTATCAATTCTAGCTTTATTCGGGTAACTTTTGAATTGAAGCGCAACTGCGGTATCACGGCAAACTCTGTTTTCAAAGAGTTTCAAACCTTTGTCATAATCTTTAATTCGCATAAGAGCCAGACTCAAAAAATATTCCGTATCAGGGTCGTTTGGTCTTATTTTTTGACAAATTTTGAGTGCTGAAAGTGCGTTATTTGTTTGAGCTTCAACGCTATAAAGGTGTGAGAGATTAAACCAAGCGTCATAAGAAGACGGGTCAAGCTTCAAAGCTCTTTCATAAAAACTTATTGCCTCTTTATTTTTCTTTAAATTTTTATAAGCAAGGGCAATATTAAACATCAACGAAAAATCGTCGGGAAATTTTTTTAAAACTTCTGGTGCTTTTTTCACTATTTCTTTGTAAAGTTTTGCTCTGATATAAGTTTGAAAAAGAGTTTCATAGAAATAAGCGTTCGGTTGTTTTTCAACGGCTTTCTCAACAAGACTTATGGCAGAAATTACATCTTTTTGCTGAAGTTTTAAAACTCCCAAAAGATTATAAATTTCTGCATTGTCGCTATCTTGCGCCAACGCTTCTTTATAAGCATTTTCAGCTTCTTCAAGTTTACCTTCCTGGTGAAGCGAAAACCCGACTTGTATTAAATCTTCCGTTGCAGGCATAAATTTCTCTCTCTTTATAAATATTTTAACTTGTAAAACGGCTTATTGCAAGTTAGATTATTATAATTAATAAATCCATTGATTGTCTTGGAAATCTTACGATTTTTTTATAATAACAAAAGTTACTATTCTACATCTATAAATTTATGTACTTGCGGGATTAGACGTGTACGTTTATACTTTTGCAAACATTTATCTAAAATTTGTTGCATAAAACCAGAACTAACTGAAGGCATTTTTCCTAACATCATTGGTTGTAAAACAAGTTCGATATCATATTTTTTTGCCAATTTACAAATATTTTCAATTTCGTCATCTGAGATTTTAGAATCAAAAACAACTTTTGCGTATAAGTTTTTTTTGTTTGCTATTTCAAAAAACTTGTCGTGAATATTCCATTGTGCCGGCATGCCGGTTGCACTCGGAAGTTTAATATCAGCAGAAATATATTCTATATAATCAATAACGTCATTTAATTGTTCATATAATGTTGCGTTAGTTTCCAAATAAATCGGAAGTGGCGAAATTTGAGCAAATTCTTTTATAAAATCGGTATGCAAAAGAGGTTCTCCTCCGGTTAGAGATACTGAATGACATTCTGAATGTTTTTTCACATATTCCAAAAGTTCGGATATTGTATATTCTTTTGCATTTTTTTCATCAAAATCCGTATCACAATATTTGCATTTTAAATTGCATCCGCAAAGACGCATAAATATTTGTTTATAACCCACAAGCGGTCCTTCGCCTTGAATTGATGCAAAGAGTTCTTTTAGTTTTATGGATGACATGTTACTACCTTTTTCTAACGCACAGTGCTTGTAGAAATTTCCGCCAATCTTTTGTACAAATTAATTTCTTCCTCTGACAAATTTTTAGGAATTTGAATTTCTACAGTTACTATCATATCACCAACTTTGTTATTTTGCTCTATTCCGCATCCAGAAAGTCTTATTTTTTGACCATTTCTTGTGTTCGGAGCAATTTTTAAAGATACATTTCCTGTTAATGTAGGAATTGCAATATTTGCACCCAATACAGCTTCAAATGGAGTAATAGGAATTGTTTTAAGAATATTCAAACCATCTGTTTTGTACCCTTTCGGTTCTTTAATATGAACAGTCAAATACAAATCACCGTTTGCACCGCCATTAATTCCCTTTTCCCCTTCTCCAGCCAATCGGATTTTTGATTTGTCACTAATTCCTGCCGGTATTCTTACGTTAAATCTTTTGTATGTAGAAGTTTCACCCTTTCCTTTACAGAAAGAACATTCTGAGCCGTTTACAAATTTTCTGCCATGGCATTTTGGACAAAGATTAGTTTGAAGCATATTAATAACTTTTGTTGTACCGCCTAAAGCTTCAAAAATTGAGATTTCTATGTCTGAATAAATATCTTTACCTTTTTTTGCAATATCTTTTTCTTGTCTTTGAGTTTTGAAGAAAAAATCTTCCCAACTGAACTTAAAACTGTCTTTTGTGTGATAAGTTTGTTTTGAAGTTGTTTTTTCTTCTTTTCTTTTTTCTTTTTGGTAAGTTTCTTTGTTTGTACAGCCGTTTGTTTCCTTATCTGTACCGTTATTTATCCCATTTACCCCCGCTCCCAAACCTGAGTAGCTGTAAAATCTTCTTGCTTTATCATAATCAGCTTTTTTTATATCATTTGAAAGTGTTTCATAAGCTTCATTAATATCTTTAAAATTTGCAATAACGTCCTCTGAATTACCTGCAATATCAGGGTGCCATTTTCTTGCAAGTCTTCTGTATGCTGATTTGATTTCTTCTTGTGTTGAGTTTTCAGAAATATGTAAAATTTTATAATAATCTTTAGTCATACTAGAGATTTAATGATTAGAATAAAAATGTCAACATATTTTTAGGTAATAAGTTTGTACTAATTGAAAACTGTCGGTTGGGCATACTTGCCCAACAACAACTTAATAACAAATTGATTGAAAAAACTGTATATAGATGATACGATTTAGACATGTTGAAAAAGTGTTTATTAATTTTAATATCAATGGCATTTTTACCGGTATTTGCCGGAGAAGTAGAAAACGCAATAAATAAAGGCAATAATGTATTTTTATATCTCTATACACCTGATTGCAGTTACTGTAAAAAGTTTTCGCCAAGATATGACAAACTTTCCAAAATGTATGACGGACAATATAACTTTTTCAAAATAGATGCAAACACAGCTTACGGACGTGATTTGATGATTAAATATCAAGGAAGATATGTGCCCTATGTATTATTACTGAATCGTAAAAAAGGTGTACAAGTTAATCCCGATTGTTTAATGGATAGCGTTTGTATAGAAAAAAATATGAAATATTTTAGAGGATAAGGAGTTTTTATGAAGGGAATTGTATTAGCAGGAGGAGCAGGAACAAGATTATATCCGGCATCACAGCCTATCTCAAAAATTTTATTACCGATTTATGATAAACCAATGATTTATTATCCGCTTTCAACTTTAATGTTAGCAGGTATTAAAGATATATTAATCATTACCAATGAACTCGATTATGATAACTTTATCAAAGTTTTGGGTGACGGTTCTCAATTTGGTTTGAACTTACATTACAAAATACAATATGTTCAAAGAGGTATTGCAGACGCATTTTTAATTGCAGAAGATTTTATTGCCGGTGATGATGTTGCTTTAATTTTGGGTGACAATATTTTCCACGGTCACGGCTTCTCTACAATAATGAAAAATGCCCTAAAAAAACACGCAGGTGCAACCGTTTTCGGTTACACGGTTAAAGACCCTGAAAGATTTGGCGTTGTTGAATTTGATGAAAACCAAAAAGCAATTTCTTTAGAAGAAAAACCCGCTCATCCGAAATCAAATTATGCGGTAACAGGTTTATACTTCTACGATAACAAGGTTTGTGATTTTGCAAAAGAACTAAAGCCTTCTGCCAGAGGTGAATTGGAGATTACGGATTTAAACAGAATGTACTTAGAACGCGGAGAATTGAACGTAGAAATTCTTGGACGCGGATTTGCTTGGCTTGATACAGGCACACATGATTCAATGCTACAAGCAAGTTTATTTGTTCAAACAATGGAATTGAATAAGGGCGTTAAAATTTCTTGCTTGGAAGAAATTGCTTTTAATCAAGGATTTATTACAAAAGACGAATTGCTTAAAAAGATTGAAAAATACGGTACAAAGAACGATTATTACAACTATGTTCGCACGGTAATTGAGCATCCAACACCAGCATTTGTTTAATATAAGCCACACCCTCTCCTATGGGGGAGGGTAGAATTTCAAGCTGAGCTGAGCGAAGCTTAGAAATTCGGGTGGGGGCTTATTCATGACGCATTGCGTTTAATCAATTAATAATACCCTCTCCCGTCCTTCGGACACCCTCCCCTGGGGGAGGGTGCTAAAGTCGTTCGCTGATTGGCGAAGTCGACCTCCATGGATAGGGAGGTCGAAGCTGTTAGCGAAGCTGTGCTGAGACTTACAGATTCGGGTGGGTTACAACAAAGAAAAAAATAACCAATACCCATCCCAACCTTCCCTAACCAGGGAAGGAGCTTTGCTAAAGTCGCTCAAACAATATCGATTTGTTGCGTTAATTTAACGCATGTCACACCCTCCCTCGGGGGAGGGTGCCGAAGGCAGGAGAGGGTGTTATAAAGATTTAGTTTAAAGAGTTGTAAAGAAGTAATTACAACCGCTTGAAATTTGAAAAGGGTTGTTATAACATAATCATGTATTACAAATATGCTATAAAGGTGGTGAAAATATAAATGGCAGAAGTTAAAGTTGGCGAAAACGAAA
>OIYY01000895.1_pt1 | contig 18477 bp, 15 predicted proteins | sample 1588341 | NCBI WGS metagenome assembly OIYY01 (sample SAMN03283287) | human gut metagenome | biome: human-associated habitat; material: feces | host: Homo sapiens | place: Peru | collected 2012 | reverse complement strand
ATATGATCCACTTGGATTAGATGTAGACATTTCATTAAACAGCGCCGGTGATCATAAAGAAAGATCAGGAAAAGAAGAACATTTATATAATCCGGCAACGATTCATAAATTACAACAAGCAACACGTTTAGGTGATTATCAATTATTTAAAGAATATTCAAAAATGATTGATGAAGAAGGAGCACATTTAAACTTAAGAGGTTTAATGCAATTTAAAAAGACAAAATCAATTCCAATTGAAGAAGTTGAACCTGTGGAATCAATTGTTAGAAGATTTAAAACAGGTGCGATGTCCTATGGTTCTATTTCCAAGGAAGCCCATGAGACACTGGCAATTGCCATGAACCATTTACATGGTAAATCCAATACCGGTGAGGGTGGAGAGGATCCGGACCGTATCGCAAGTAAACATACAAGCTTAGACAGATGTTCTGCAATCAAGCAGGTAGCGTCCGGCCGGTTTGGTGTAACCAGCCGTTACTTAGTCAGTGCAGAAGAGATTCAGATTAAGATGGCACAGGGTGCAAAACCTGGTGAAGGCGGACACCTTCCGGGTAAGAAAGTATATCCTTGGATTGCAAAGACAAGACTTTCCACACCGGGTGTATCCTTAATTTCACCGCCACCTCATCATGATATCTACTCCATCGAGGATTTGGAGCAGTTGATTTACGATTTGAAGAATGCCAACCGTGATGCAAGAATTTCCGTAAAACTGGTATCAGAAGCAGGCGTTGGTACAGTCGCAGCCGGTGTTGCCAAAGCGGGCGCACAGGTGGTATTGATTTCCGGATATGATGGTGGTACCGGTGCAGCACCAAGCAGTTCTATTCATAATGCAGGACTTCCTTGGGAGCTTGGACTTGCTGAGACACACCAGACTCTGATTATGAACGGACTTCGTAATAAGGTAAGAATTGAGACAGACGGTAAGCTGATGAGCGGCCGTGATGTAGCGATTGCTGCATTACTTGGAGCAGAAGAGTATGGATTTGCAACTGCACCGCTGGTAACCATGGGATGCGTGATGATGCGTGTATGTAATCTGGATACCTGCCCTGCCGGAATCGCAACACAGAATCCGGAGCTTCGGAAACGTTTCGCGGGAAAACCGGAATATGTAGAGAACTTCATGCGGTTTATTGCAGAAGAATTAAGAGAAATCATGGCGAAGTTAGGCTGCCGTACCATTGATGAAATGGTAGGAAGAAGTGACCTTCTCCGGGTAAGAGAAGATTTGACAGACCGGGAAAAAGAAATCGACCTTTCTAAGATTTTGAATAATCCGTTTGCAGGACCAAAGGAGAAAGTTACATTTGATCCAAAACATGTATATGATTTCGAACTGGAGAAGACCAAGGACGAAACGGTACTGTTAAAACAGCTTTCTTCCGCACTGGATAAGAAACAGAAGAGAAGCATCGATGTAGAAGTAAGCAATACAGACCGTTCCTTTGGTACCATCTTTGGTTCTGAGATTACAAAGAAATATGATGATACTTTAGAGGAAGATACCTTTATCGTAAAATGTACCGGTGCCGGCGGACAGAGCTTTGGAGCATTTATTCCAAAGGGACTTACCTTAGAGCTGGTAGGAGATTCCAATGACTACTTCGGAAAAGGACTTTCCGGTGGAAAACTGGTTGTCTACGCTCCGGCAGGTGTGAAATATAAGAAGGATGAAAATATCATCATCGGTAACGTAGCACTTTACGGTGCAACCAGTGGTAAAGCATTTATCAGTGGTGTGGCAGGAGAACGTTTCTGTGTACGAAATTCCGGAGCTTCTGCAGTAGTAGAGGGTGTCGGCGACCATGGATGCGAATACATGACCGGCGGCCGTGTGGTTATCCTTGGTAAGACTGGTAAAAACTTTGCAGCCGGAATGAGCGGTGGTATCGCTTATGTATTAGATGAGGACAACGACCTCTATACCAGAATCAATAAGGAAATGGTATTCTCAGAAGAAGTCGGAAACAAATACGATGTTATGGAATTAAAAGATATGATTAAAGAGCACGTAGCTTTGACCAATTCTGAAAAAGGAAAAGAAATCTTAGATAACTTCAGTGAGTATCTGCCGAAGTTCAAGAAAGTAATTCCATACGATTATAACCGTATGTTAATGGCAATTGTTCAGATGGAAGAAAAAGGATTGTCTTCCGAACAGGCACAGATTGAAGCATTTTATGCGAATACAAGAAATTAAGGAGGGGACGCAAAATGGGAAAACCAACAGGATTTATGGAATATGACAGAGAGAATGCAGCAGCGGTTGCACCAAAGGAGCGTATCAAGAACTTTAACGAGTTCCATACCCCTCTCTCAAAAGAGAAACAAAGAGTACAGGCAGCACGTTGTATGAACTGCGGCGTGCCGTTCTGCCAGGCTGGTATGAATATCATGGGAATGACCAGCGGATGTCCGCTGCATAACCTGGTACCGGAGTGGAATGACCTTTTGTATACCAACAACTGGGAGCAGGCATATAACCGTCTGACCAAGACCAACAACTTCCCGGAATTTACCTCAAGAGTATGTCCGGCACTTTGTGAAGCTGCCTGTACCTGTGGACACTGGGAAGACCCGGTAACCTGTAAGGCAAATGAGCATGGTATCATTGAAAATGCTTATGAAAAAGGATATGCCACAGCAAAACCTCCAAGAGTCCGTACCGGAAAGAAGGTAGCAATCATCGGTTCCGGTCCTGCCGGACTTGCAGCTGCAGACCAGTTGAATAAAAGAGGACATTCTGTTACCGTATATGAAAGAGATGACCGTGTCGGTGGACTTTTAATGTATGGAATCCCGAATATGAAGCTGGAAAAATGGGTTATTGACCGTAAGATTAATATAATGAAAGAAGAGGGTGTCGAGTTTATTACCAATGCCAATGTTGGAAAAGACATCAAACCGGCAAAACTCTTAAAAGAATATGACCGCGTTATCTTAGCCTGTGGAGCAAAGAATCCAAGAGACATCAAAGCTCCGGGCAGAGATGCAGAAGGCATTTACTTTGCTGTAGATTTCTTAAAGGCAACCACCAAGAGCCTTTTGGATTCCGAACTTAAGGATAACAAATATATTTCAGCCAAGGGCAAGAAAGTAGTTATCATCGGTGGTGGAGATACCGGAAATGACTGTGTTGGAACTTCTATCCGTCATGGTGCAGCCAGTGTCATCCAGCTTGAAATGATGCCAAAGGCACCAGATGAGCGTGCAGAGAACAATCCATGGCCGGAGTGGCCAAGAGTCTGCAAGACAGACTACGGTCAGGAAGAAGCAATTGCCATGTTCGGTTCCGACCCTCGTATTTACCAGACTACCGTAAAAGAGTTCTTAAAAGATAAGAACGGTAAGCTCTGCGGATTAAAAACCGTAAAATTAGAGGGCAAAAAGGATGAAAAGACCGGACGGATGCAGATGGTGGAAGTACCTGGCTCTGAAAGCAAGTTAGACTGTGATCTGGTTCTGATTGCAGCAGGCTTCCTTGGAACAGAAGATTACATTGCCAAAGCGTTCGGCGTAGACTTAAATGCCAGAACCAATGTGGCAACAGAAGCCGGTCATTATAAGACCAATGTGGAAAATGTCTTCACAGCAGGAGATATGCATCGTGGACAGTCCCTGGTTGTATGGGCAATCCGTGAAGGAAGAGAGGCAGCCCGTGAAGTGGACGAAAGTCTGATGGGATATTCTTATCTTTCTGTACAGTAATGAAAAATACAATATAATGATAGAAGAAAGTCGTCTGACTATGGTGACGCCGGAAGGTGAGCTGTGGAAGGCGGCTTTTTCATGGTTGACACATTCTGCTTTTGGGGCATAAAATAACCCTTGTGACAAAAAGAGCGAGAAGAAAACAGCGAAAGGACATAAAGAGAATGAGCAGGAAAGCAGTATTTTTTGATATTGACGGAACATTGTGGGACGAACATTTTGTGATACCGGAGAGCACAAAGGAAGCAATCCGGAAGCTGCGGGAAAATGGACATCTGGCATTTCTCTGCAGCGGAAGAACCAGAGCATTTATTCAGGATGAAAGACTGCTGGCACTGGGATTCGACGGAATCGTGGCAGGCTGCGGTACCTGGATAGAGATGGATGGAAAAACACTTTTTTATAAAAAATTAGAACAGGAATTGATAGAGGATACCATACATATATTAAAAGAGTATGGAATTCCTACGGTATATGAGGGAAGCCGGAATTTGTATATGGATCTGGAAGAATTTGAAGAAGACCCTTATGGATTGAAATTAAAAGAGACATTGGGAGAGGATTTGCTGCCGGTAACGGGAAATGAAGCAATTATGGAAATCAGTAAGTTTTCCTGCTCCACACCGGATGATACTTATCTTAAGGTACTTTCCCAGCTGGAAGAGAATTTCACACCGCTGGTGCATGATGCGGCATGTGCAGAGTTTGTTCCAAAAGGATTTTCCAAGGCATCCGGCATCGAAAAGACCTGTGAGCTTCTTGGTATTGAGAAAGAAGATACCTATGCATTTGGAGACAGTATCAATGATGTGGAAATGTTAAAGCATGTGCAGCATGGAATTGCCATGGGAAATGGCACCAAAGCAGCAAAAGAAGCAGCGGATTATATCACAGCACCATTGCACGAAGACGGCATTTATAAGGGATTGGAGCATTTTGGACTGATTTCATAAACAAATCTAAAAAAAGTATTAAATCGTTACAAATTGCAGAAAGTGAGAAAACGAGAGAAAAAACGAGGTATTAAGAGTAAATACCAGAAAACAAGAGAAAAATAAAAAATGGTTAGGCTTGCGAAAAAGAGACGCAGAAACTATTATATGACTATCGGTTAGCACTCGGTTTGAATGAGTGCTAATAAAAAAGAAAGAAAACAAAGAGACCGAATCAAGGAGGCAATGAATCATGAAATTAGTACCATTATCAGACAGAGTTGTATTAAAACAGTTAAAAGCAGAGGAAAAAACCAAATCCGGAATTATCTTAGCAAGTGCTGCACAGGAGAAACCACAGGAAGCAGAAGTAATCGCAGTTGGTCCTGGCGGAGTGGTAGATGGCAAAGAAGTTACCATGCAGGTAAAAGAAGGTCAGAAGGTTATTTATTCTAAATATGCCGGAACAGAAGTAAAACTGGATGGCGAAGAATATATCATCGTAAAGCAGAATGATATTCTTGCAGTAGTAGAATAATCGAATTGATAATTGGTAAATAAAACAAATAATAAAATAGGAAAATAGAAGAAAGAGGTAAGAAAGATTATGGCAAAGGAAATCAAATATGGAACAGAAGCCAGAACAGCATTAGAGGCTGGAGTTGATAAACTGGCAAATACAGTCAGAGTAACAATCGGACCAAAAGGAAGAAACGTTGTACTGGATAAATCATATGGCGCTCCATTAATCACAAACGATGGTGTTACCATTGCAAAAGAAATCGAATTGGAAGATGCATTCGAAAATATGGGCGCACAGCTTGTAAAAGAAGTAGCAACCAAGACCAATGACGTTGCTGGTGATGGTACTACAACAGCAACCGTTCTTGCACAGGCAATGATTCAGGAAGGAATGAAGAACTTAGAGGCTGGTGCAAACCCAATCGTTTTAAGACGTGGTATGAAGAAAGCAACTGAAAAAGCAGTTGAAACAATCGCAGCAATGTCTTCCAAAGTAACCGGAAAAGACCAGATTGCAAAAGTTGCATCTATTTCTGCCGGAGATGAGAGCGTTGGTAACATGGTAGCAGATGCAATGGAAAAAGTTTCCAATGATGGCGTTATTACCATTGAAGAGAGCAAGACCATGCAGACAGAGCTTGATCTGGTAGAAGGTATGCAGTTTGACCGTGGATACATTTCCGCATATATGTGCACAGATATGGATAAGATGGAAGCAGTTTTAGATGAGCCGTACATCTTAATTACTGATAAGAAAATCAGCAACATTCAGGAAATCCTTCCACTGTTAGAGCAGATTGTACAGTCAGGTTCCAGACTTCTTATCATTGCTGAGGATATCGAGGGCGAAGCTTTAACCACATTGATTGTAAATAAACTGCGTGGAACATTTAATGTAGTAGCAGTAAAAGCTCCTGGATATGGTGACAGAAGAAAAGAAATGTTAAAAGATATCGCAATCCTTACCGGTGGTCAGGTAATTTCAGAAGAAGTTGGTCTGGAATTAAAAGATGCTACAATGGCACAGCTTGGTCGTGCAAAATCTGTCAAGGTTAAGAAAGAGAACACCGTTATCGTTGATGGTGAAGGAAATAAAGAAGAAATTCAGGCAAGAATCGGTCAGATTCGTGCACAGCTGGAAGAGACAACATCTGAATTTGATAAAGAAAAATTACAGGAAAGACTTGCAAAACTGGCAGGTGGCGTAGCAGTTATCCGTGTTGGTGCTGCAACAGAGACAGAAATGAAAGAAGCAAAACTTCGTATGGAAGATGCTTTGAATGCAACAAGAGCAGCAGTCGAAGAAGGAATCATCGCAGGTGGCGGTTCTGCATACATCCATGCATCCAAAGAGGTTGCAAAGCTGGCTGAGACATTGGAAGGTGATGAGAAGACCGGTGCAAAGGTTATCTTAAAAGCACTGGAGGCTCCATTGTATTACATTTCCGCAAATGCAGGTCTCGAAGGTGCAGTTATTATTAATAAAGTAAAAGAGTCCGCTCCTGGTATCGGATTTAATGCAGCAACAGAAGAATATGTAGATATGGTAGAAGCTGGTATCCTTGACCCGGTTAAGGTTACAAGAAGTGCTTTGCAGAATGCAACATCTGTAGCATCTACATTACTTACAACGGAATCTGTTGTAGCAAATATCAAAGAAGATGCTCCTGCAATGCCGGCAGGAAACCCAGGTATGGGAATGATGTAATAAGAAAATAAAATATAATACTGAAAAGTAAGGATAGAGAGCTCCTGGCTGCAGATAATGCAGTCAGGAGTTTTGCTATGCAGTTTTTTCTGCTGTTAGTTCTGATGTTAGTTTTTTCGGGGCAGTTGTTTTGACTTGCAAAATATGTTACAATTATTCCGTTGTGTAACATGAAGTCTGAACAGCAAGGAGGAAGAAAAATGGGAAAGGTAGTTATTCTTACAGACAGTTCCAGTGGAATTCGTCAGGCAGAAGCGCAGCAGTTAGGGATTAGCGTATTACCAATGCCTTTTTTTATAAATGGTGAAACACTGTTTGAGGATATCAATCTGACACAGGATACATTTTATGAACATCTGACAGATGGAGCTGAGATTTCAACATCCATGCCGGCAGTAGGAGACCTTACAGACCGTTGGGATGAGCTTTTAAAAGAATATGATGAAGTTGTATACATTCCATTATCCAGTGGATTGAGCAGTTCCTGTGAGACTGCAACAGCATTATCTTCAGATGAAGAGTATGAGGGCAGGGTTTTTGTAGTAAACAATCAGAGAATTTCTGTAACACAGAAACAGTCCGTATTTGATGCAATCAGGCTGGCAGAGAGTGGCAAGAGCGGAAAAGAGATTAAAGATATTTTAGAGGATGCAAAATTCCAGTCCAGCATTTATATCATGGTAGATACCCTCTATTATCTGAAAAAGGGTGGAAGAATCACTTCGGCAGCAGCAGCACTGGGAACATTGTTGAAATTAAAACCGGTATTACAGATTCAGGGTGAAAAGCTGGATGCTTTTGCAAAAGCCAGAACGGTAAAGCAGGCAAAAAGCATTATGATAAAAGCAGTAAAAGATGACTATGCATCCCGCTTTAAGGAGTATCAGGAGGAGATGCAGCTTTGTATTGCATACACCGGCGATATAAGTGCAGCGATGGAATTCCGCAAAGAAGTGGAAGCAGAATTTGGAATTACAGACATTATGATGGATCCGCTTTCTTTAAATGTATCCTGCCATATCGGACCGGGAGCATTAGCACTTGCCTGTGCTAGAAAATTATAAGATTTAAAGTGTAAATTCTTGGCAAAATTGATTGACCAACCACAAAATATTGTGTAGAATTGAAATAGTTTAACTTGTTAATGTATAAAAGCAAGTAACATATCATGGTAAAACCAAGGAGGAAAATGAAAATGGCATTTTGTGGAAATTGTGGCACACAAGTGGGTGATGACGCAGATTTTTGCCCAAATTGTGGCCAGAAATTAAAAGGGGAGATGGAACAGCCGGCAGAGCAGGCAGCACCGGTACAGGAACAGCCGGCAGAGCAGGAAACACCAGTACAGGAGCAGCCGGCAGAGCAGGAAACACCAGTACAGGAACAGCCGGCAGAGCAGGCGGCACCGGTACAGGAACAGCCGCAGCAGGGACAGTTCCAGGGAAGACCACAGCAGGGACAGTTCCAGGGACAGCCACAGCAGGCACGCCCGCCTAAGAAACCATTTAAGATGACGAAACAGTTATGGGCATTGCTTATTGCAGTCATTGCAGTTGTAGTAGTTGCAATTGTTGCACTTGTGGTAGTGAAGAATCAGAAAAAGAAAGTAAATATCAACGATTATATTTCTGTAGAGTATAACGGATATGAAACAGCAGGAACAGCATATGTTGATTTCGACGAGACCGGATTCAGTGAAGCTGTTATCAAGGCACAGGGAAAGAAACTTAAAAATGTAAAATCTCTTGATGACCTTGACTGGAGTGACCTCACAGATTTGATGGGAAGTAGTAACTGGGATTTGATTGACAGTATTACTTTTGATGTGAAACCGGATTCAGACCTGTCAAATGGTGATGTGGTAACCGTTACTGCTTCATGGAATGAAGATTATGAGAAAAAAGCAGGAGTTAAAATTCTTTCCAAAGAACAGGAATTTACAGTAGAAGGACTGGAAGAAGTAAAAGAAGTTGATCCGTTTGAAGATATCGAGGTAACCTTCTCAGGAACACCACCTTATGTATATCCAGACTGGACCAATAATTCAGATGATGATTACTTACGTTATCTGTGGTTCAATTTTGAAGATTATGACAGCCTTGATGTTGGTGATACCGTAACTTTAACAGTTGATGAGTCAGAAGAGAATGCATTGGCAAATGGTTACAAATTCACACAGACATCAAAAGAATATACTGTATCCGGAGTAGATTCTTATGTAACATCTGCTGCAGATATTTCCGCAGACAATCTGGATTCCATGAAAAATGAAGCAACAGATGCGTTAGATGCATATTTTGCAAATAACAATTCCTATATTGGAAATTCCGGATTCAGCTATGAAGGTTCTTATTATCTGGTTGCAAAGAACAGTGATACATGGGGTGATACAAACGTCCTTTATCTGGTATTTTCAACAACTGTAACCAGTGCAGAAAATGCATTTGAGCCGACTGTAGTATACTTCCCGGTAAAATATACAAATATTATGGCATTATCCGATGGAAGCCAGAGCTTTAATACATATGGTGATATCGAAGGATATACTGATTTAGAGTATGATGACGGCTGGTACAATGTTGATGGTTATACAGATGGAGCACAGATGTTTAACGATCTGGTTGTAACTCAGAAGGTTGATTATACTTACGAAGTAACTGATAATTTAACTCAGTTTGGAAACTAAAGGAGAAGGAAATGAATTCTGGAAATGATTTTACAAAGCACATTCATGTGAAAAATATTATTCGTCTGTTATCTATTTTATTAATGGTATTTTTCTTTGCGCCATCATTCATGGTATCCTGTGCAGGATATGGAAATATTAAAATTAGTGCTTTTAAAGCTATGATCGGTATTAAAATCGAAGGCGAAAGTGTATCTGATCCAAAAGTAATCTGCATTATGATGCTGTTACTTCCAATTGCGATGCTGGTTCTCTGGTGCTTAAAGAGCGTATTAAAAGACAAAATTGCTGCAATCGCATCCGGAAGCTGTGCAGTTGTTGACTTTATTTTCTGGATTGCACTTTGCGTCGGAGTAAATAAGGAAGCAACAGATAATTACTGTACAGCAAAAGTTACAGCTGGATTTATATTTAATATCTTATTTATTCTGGCAATTGTAGTGTTGGATCTGTTGATTATTATCAATGTACTTCAGGCTGAGAAGCCATTAATCAGACAGAAAATGATGAATGGATATCAGGGAATGCCACAGCAGAACATGTATGGAAATGTACCACCACAGCAGGGACAGTTCCAGGGACAGCCAGTGCAGCCACAGCAGCAGGGACAGTTCCAGAGCCAGCCAGTGCAGCCACAGCAGCAGGGACAGTTCCAGGGACAGTCAGTGCAGCCACAGCAGCAGGGACAGTTCCAGAGCCAGCCAGTGCAGCCGCAGCAGCCGACTCAGCCGGTATGCAGCAAATGTGGAGCTCCACTTGTAGCTGGAAATAAGTTCTGCACCAAGTGCGGAAATCCGGTTGCATAAACTGGAACAGACAAGATAGAAAAATGTGAGAAGTTTGCTTTGCAGAATTCTCATATAAACTACGAGAAGCCCCATCGTCTGATGATTCAGAGGATGGGGCTTCTTTTCTACTGCTGCAGCATTGCAGGTTCAGGATTTTATACAGCCTGACTGCGGAGCTGTTTCTTTTTCCGGTTCTTCCAAACAAGATAGGAAATCATAAGTGGTACACCGGCACCAATCCATGCTACCGGGCTTGCCAGGCGGACTGACCAGTATCCATATGGATTTAAAAGGAGCCATACGACACCGACACGGCAAATCATTTCAAAGATACCGCTGACCATAGGCATGATACCTTTTCCAAGTCCCTGCAAAGAAGTACGATAAAGGTAAATAAGAGCAAGAAAGAAGAAAAAGCAGCTGATGGTATTTAAGTACTGTGTGGCATAACTGTAAATGGCTTCCGTCGGTTCACTTAAGAAAAGGGAAACAATGGAACGGCCAAATACAGTACAGATGAATGCAGCAATTGCAACAGTTCCAAGGGCGATTCCAAAGGCCTTCTTCATGCCATCGAAGATGCGTTCGTATTTTCCAGCACCTAAGTTCTGACCACAGTAAGTAGACATTGTGGTTCCAAGAGCCGGCATTGGCTGGGTGGAAATCTGTTCTACCTTGGATGCAGCAGTAAAGGCTGCAACAGCACTGGAACCAAATACATTTACAGCAGACTGAAGAATCATGGAACCAACAGCTATCAGGGAGTAGTTCAAAGCCATCGGGATACCAAGTCCCATCATCTGGGCGGTTGTCACGCGGTCGATGTAGTAATCACTTTTTCTGGTGCGGAGAATCGTGAATTTACGGTACATATAAATAAGACAGAGAACAGCGGAAATACCCTGTGAGATTACGGTGGCATATGCAGCACCTGCAACATTTAATTTTAAAGTTACAATACAGAATAAATCCAGCACAATATTAAGAGCGGAGGAAAACAGCAGGAAGTATAATGGAGTCTTGCTGTCACCAACACCTCTTAGAATTCCGGAAACAACATTGTACATCATACTGGTAATGATACCCCAGAAGATAACCCGGATATAAGAGTCTGCCATATCAAGAATATTATCCGGTGTGTTCATAAAGATTAAAAGCTCCCGGGAAGTAGTAACAGTCAATGCGGTAAGAATCACGGAAATGATTATGGTTAAGAGGAAGGATAAAGCAACAATATGCTTTAAACGGCTTTCATCCTTTGCACCGAAAGCCTGTGATACCATAACACCGAATCCCTGGGCAAGTCCGGATGCAAAACCAAGCACCAGAAACATAATAGAACCGGTTGCACCTACAGCAGCCAGGGCATCTTCTCCTAAAAACTGCCCTACAATGATGGTATCTACCATGCTGTAGAACTGCTGGAACAGATTCCCGAACAATACAGGAAGTGAGAAGAGAAGGATTAATTTCAGTGGATTTCCGGTTGTCATATCTTTCGTCATAATTATAAGCTCCTTTCAAAAAAATTGCAGAAATCTTCTGCTCTATATGAGAAAAAAGTACTATATTCTTTGGAAACGGGATTAGTATACATTGGTAAAATAAAAATGACAATGTAAAAATCAATCTAATTATGGTATAATTCGCTCATGAATACGAATTTAGAATATTACAAATTTTTTTATTATGTAGGAAAACTTCACAGTATTACATTGGCAGCAGAAGAACTGAATGTTTCACAGCCGGCAGTGTCTCAGGCAATCCGTAATTTGGAGAGGGAGCTGGGAACCACCCTTTTCATGCGGACATCCAGAGGGGTGCGCCTGACTGCAGAGGGGCAGACACTTTACGGCTATGTGCAGCGGGGCTATGAGACCATCCGGGAAGGTGAACGCAAATTCCTTGAAATGCAGGAGCTGACCAGCGGAGAAGTATGTATCGGAGCCAGCGATATGACACTGCAGTTTTATCTGCTTTCTTATCTGGAACAGTTTCATGAGCAGTATCCGAAAATCAGGATTACAGTTACCAATGCACCGACACCGGAGACACTGAAATATCTGCAGAGCGGCAGAATCGATTTTGGTGTAGTCAGCACGCCTATGGAGACAACGAAAAATATGCATGTAATTCCGGTGCGTGAGATAGAAGATGTCTTTGTGGCAGGACGAAAATTTGAATATTTAAAGGGCGGTAAATTAAGCTATAAAGAATTGGAACATCTGCCGGTTATGTGCCTGGAGGGAAATACCTCTACCAGAAAATATGTAGAGGAATTTCTGCTGGGAGAAGGCGTTGTGATTCACCCGGAGATAGAACTTGCCACCAGCGATATGCTGATACAGTTTGCAAAAAGGAGCCTTGGCATAGCAAATGTGGTCAGGGACTTTGCCCAGGAAGAAATTGATAAGGGGGAACTGTTTCAGATTACATTTAATAAGAAGATTCCTGCCAGACAGTTCTGTATTGTTTCGGATGACAGGGTTCCGTTGACTGCGGCAGCAGAAAAATTGTTGAAATTGTTACAACATAAGTAAAACTTATATCGAGTATAAGGAATATTGACTTTACTTATAATATCTGATTCGGTATAATCAGAAAGTAAGAAGCAGAGAACTGGTTTTTACACCGGTTCTTTTTTGCTTTACTGGAAATTGCTTTCCTGTAAAGTAAAACATGCTCCGCGAGTAGCTCGTAAAGCGTGTTTCTCATAGTTACGCGAGCAGCGAGAAGAACATATTTCTTATTATAAGGAGGAAATAAAAATGGTTACAGCAGTAGTTGGTGCAAACTGGGGAGATGAAGGAAAAGGCAAGATTACTGATATGCTTGCAAAGGAAGCAGATATTATTATCCGTTTCCAGGGTGGTGCAAATGCAGGACATACTATCGTAAATGATTACGGAAAATTTGCATTACATACCCTTCCATCAGGAGTGTTCTACGGACATACCACAAGTATTATCGGAAATGGTGTTGCACTTGATATCCCGAAGCTTTTCAATGAGATGAAGTCTATTACAGACCGTAATGTACCGGCACCTAAGCTTCTGGTTTCTGACCGTGCACAGATTGTTATGCCGTATCATGTGCTTTTTGATCAGTACGAAGAGGAGCGTCTTGGCAAGAAATCATTCGGTTCTACCAAGTCAGGTATTGCACCATTTTATTCAGATAAATATGCAAAAATCGGTTTTCAGGTAAGTGAACTTTTCGATGAAGATACTTTAACAGAAAAGGTAGACCGTATCTGTGAAATGAAAAATATTATGTTGGAGCATATGTACCACAAACCATTACTGGATAAAACTGAATTATTAAATACATTACATGAGTACCGTGATATGGTAGCTCCGTATGTCTGTGATGTTTCTTTATACCTTGATAAGGCAATCAAAGAAGGAAAGAACATTCTCTTAGAGGGACAGCTTGGAACCTTAAAAGACCCGGATCACGGAATTTATCCGATGGTAACATCTTCTTCTACATTGGCTGCATATGGTGCAATCGGAGCAGGAATCCCACCATATGAGATTAAGAAAATTGTTACTGTATGTAAAGCATATTCTTCTGCTGTTGGTGCAGGCGCATTCGTCAGCGAAATCTTTGGCGAAGAAGCAGATGAATTAAGAAAACGCGGTGGAGACGGCGGAGAATTCGGCGCAACCACAGGACGTCCAAGACGTATGGGATGGTTTGACTGTGTGGCAAGTAAATATGGCTGCCGCATGCAGGGAACTACCGATGTAGCATTTACCGTGTTAGATGTTTTAGGATATTTAGATGAGATTCCGGTTTGCGTAGGATATGAAATCGACGGAGAAGTAACCACAGACTTCCCTGTAACCACAAAGCTTGAAAAAGCAAAACCTGTATTAAAGAAACTTCCGGGCTGGAAAACAGATATCCGTGGAATTAAGAAATACGAAGACCTTCCGGAAAACTGCCGTAAATATGTAGAATTCATTGAAGAACAGATTGGATATCCAATTACCATGGTTTCTAACGGACCGGGAAGAAATGATATCATTTATCGTTAAGAATAAAGGCAGATCGTGATGATAAAAAATGTAATCTTTGACGTAGGAAAAGTGCTGGTAGACTTTTGCTGGGAAGAAGTATTTCATAAGCTCGGTTTTGAGGGGGAAACTTTTGAATGTGTGGCGGATGCTACCGTCCGTTCCGTAACCTGGAACGAATTCGACCGGGGAGCAAAGCCGGATGAAGAGATTATTGCTGCATGCATCAAGGAAGCACCGGATTATGAAAGAGAAATAAGACTCTTTTATGACCATGTAGGAGAGACGATTCATACTTATCCATATACGGTGCGGTGGATACGAAGCCTTGAGAAAAATGGATATCATACCTATATATTATCTAATTTTCCAAAGAGCACTTATGAAAAAGCAACAGAAGAACTTTCTTTTGAAAAGGAGACCACCGGAGCAATCTTTTCCTATCAGGTGAAGTGCATCAAACCGGAAACGGAAATTTATAAGCTGTTGCTTGACAGATACCACTTAGTGCCACAGGAATGTGTATTTATAGATGACCGTCCGGAAAACATAGAGGCAGCAGAAAAGCTTGGCATTACAGGCATACAGTTTCAGAATCAGCAGCAGGCAAAAAGAAGGCTTTTGGAACTTGGTGTCGTATCCGGCAGTTAATAAGTAAAGATTATGTAAAAAAAGGAATAATTGCCTATTCGTTTCTTGCATTTCAATAGCGAAATGCTTATAATGAGCGTAAGCAGACGGGTAGCAACGCAACTGGCAGGAGTTACTCCTGCCAGTTTTTTTACTTTACAGGAAATTGCTTTCCTGTAAAGCGTGTTTTCGCAGTTGCACAGTAAGCAGGGAGAATACAATGAGGATAACAGGTTTAAAGAAAAAGCTGATAAGTCTCATAGTGGCTGTTATTATGACGGTTTCAGGAATGTATGTTGAAAATATCAACATAGATTCTTCCTTTGCATATGAAGATACTGCGAACCAGAATTTCACACAGGTAGCACATTTATCCAGACCATCAGAGAGCTGTACCGAAGAACTTTTGGGAAATCGTGAGACCGGCAGGATTGCAGCGGGATACCGCAGACTGTCGGAGAAAAACAGCGATTTGGAAGGAGCAGCATTATCACTGGAAGCAGTATTGCCTGAAAATCAGGCAAAAGACGGCTGGAACTTTGAATTACGGAAATCAAAGGATGTTTTGGACAGCAGGCGTGTCATTATAGGCTATATCCATCATCAGGATGGAGCGAAGGGCTGACTATCACAAGTTAGAAGCAATTTACCTGTGCGCAGAGGAGCATAGGTTTCTTTGCGTACAATATCAGGTCATAACTGTGATAGGAGGATAATAAAATATGGCACAGGATATTGTAGTAGCGCTTATGGGCGTTATGGTAGCGGCAGCAGTTGCTGCATGCTGGTGGTATGAGCATCATGGCAGAGAAGATGAGACTTCTTCTAAAGAGGAACAGGAAAAGACGAAAGAAGTATAAAGGAATAAAAGAAGATAGAGGGCTTGTAGCAGGAAAGGACAGAATATGAGAAAGACAAAAATTATATGTACATTAGGACCGGCAACAAAGGATGATGAAGTATTAAAACAGTTGATGGAAAATGGAATGGACGTGGCGAGAATTAACTTTTCCCACGGCTCACAGGCAGAACATAAAGTAACCATGGATCGTGTAAAAAGGATGCGTAAGGAACTGGGCAGACCGGTTGGAATTCTCCTTGATACCAGTGGACCGGAAATCCGGATTGGACAGCTGGAGGGCGGCAGAGCAGAACTGCTTCCGGGAGATACCTTTAAGCTTACCACCAATGATATTATGGGAAATAAAGAGCGGGTCTCTATTACTTACAAAAATCTGGTACATGATGTCAAAGCCGGAACCAGAATTCTGATTGATGATGGACTGATTGAAATGCTGGTAACCAATGTGACAGAAACTGAGATTACCTGTAAAGTAGAAAATGGCGGTGTGATTTCAGACCGCAAAGGAATTAATGTACCGAATGTAAATCTGTCCATGCCTTATATCAGCCCGAAAGACCGCTCCGATATTCTATTTGGAATTGAGCAGGGTATAGATTTTATTGCAGCATCTTTTGTACGCTGTGCAGATGATGTGCTGCAGTTACGGAAAATTATGGCAGAGCAGGGCTGCAATGACATTAAGATTATCTCTAAAATCGAAAACCGTCAGGGCGTAGATAATATTGATGAGATTCTGGCAGTGTCAGATGGCATTATGGTTGCCAGAGGAGACATGGGAGTGGAGATTCCGATTCGTGAAGTTCCGGCAATTCAGAAGAAAATTATAAAAAAGGTTTACCATGCAGAAAAGGTTGTTATTACGGCAACCCAGATGCTGGATTCCATGATGAAGAATCCACGCCCGACCAGAGCAGAAGCAACAGATGTTGCCAATGCTATTTATGATGGAACCAGTGCAATTATGCTGTCTGGTGAGACTGCTGCCGGGAAATATCCGGTGGAGGCATTAAAAACCATGACAGAGATTGCGGAATATACAGAAAATGATATTGATTATGAGAAACGTTTCCGCCAGCTGGAGAAGATTGATAATCCGGATGTAACCGATGCCATTTCCCATGCAACCTGCATGACTGCCATTGACATCAATGCGGCAGCAATTGTTACGGTAACCAAATCCGGCAAGACTGCCCGCATGATTTCAAGATATCGTCCGAAATGTGCAATTATCGGCTGTACCCCATCGGAAAAGAGTTATTATCAGATGAATCTTTCCTGGGGCGTAACACCACTTATGATACAGGAAGAGACGGATACAGAAGCATTGTTTAATAATGCAATGGAATCCGCAGAACAGCATGGATATGTACAGCATGGAGATCTGGCGGTTATTACAGCTGGAATTCCATTGGGTATTTCCGGTACCACCAATCTGATTCGTGTAGTAGTGACGGGACACTTAAAGAAATAGGAGCGTAGATGGTATGAATGAACAACCGAAATTAGCAGTGCTGATTGATGCAGAAAATGTATCCAATAAATATGTGAAACTAATTATGGATGAGGTCAGCAATTACGGGGTGGCTACTTATAAGCGGGTTTATGGAGATTATTCGAATCCGAGCGTATCTGCATGGATGAAAAATATGCAGGAGTATGCTCTGACACCGGAATTACAGTGCAATTATACTGCAGGAAAAAGTGCTTCTGATTCGGCGTTGATTATAGATGCCATGGATATTCTTTATTCCGGCAAAGTCAGCGGTTTCTGCCTGGTGTCGTCAGACAGTGATTTTACCAAACTTGCCATGCGCTTAAAGGAAGCCGGTATGATGGTAATCGGAATGGGAGAGGAGAAGACACCGAAGTCCTTTGTAAATGCCTGCGAGAATTTCAAGTATCTTGATTTACTTTATAATAAGGAAGAAGCAGAGGAAAAACAGCGCACAGCCACCACAAGAAGAAATACGAATGCATCTTCGGAAAAGGATGCCGGGGACAATGACAACCTTCCGAAGCTTTCGGATATTGAAAAGGAGGTAATCTCCATTATCCGGAGCAATGCAGAGGAAAATGGCTGGATTAATATTTCTGAGCTTGGAATCAATCTGAGCAAACGTATTCCGGGCTTTGACCCACGAAATTACCAGTGCAGTAAACTTTCTACCTTCTTAAAGAAGTTTAAGAGCATTGAATTAAACCCGATTGAGAATCCGCACAATAAGCTGTTGAAGGTTGTGTATGCAAAAATAAAAGAGTAGCGGGAAGAAAAAATGGCATCTGATGTTCTTTAAAATCAGATGCCATTCTTTGTTAATTTAATAGATATGTATTATAAAATAAAAATATTTTAGAGAAAATTTTATTCTGATGTCATAAATGAAGGCGGAGTAATAATAGGTCTTTCGCCATAGGAAGATGTCAACTGTGAGATGAGCAGTGAAATACGACTCATTATTATGGACATTATAACACTATCTTTGTTAAGTATTTCCTTTTTTATTAAGGTATAATCCAGCTGTTTATCTCCCTTATATTTATCATTAAGCTCTAAAAAAACGCTAAATGAAACGTTGATACATTCTTTAAAGAGATTGAACAGCC
>OIYY01000894.1_pt1 | contig 18484 bp, 14 predicted proteins | sample 1588341 | NCBI WGS metagenome assembly OIYY01 (sample SAMN03283287) | human gut metagenome | biome: human-associated habitat; material: feces | host: Homo sapiens | place: Peru | collected 2012 | reverse complement strand
CGACCGCAACGATCCCACGTTGGACGACATCGCGCGCGGCATCGGCGCCGACGTTCCCTTCTTTTTGCATGCCAGCCCTGCGTTTTACGTGGGCGGGGGAGACGTGCTGGCAACTGAGTACCCCGCACTGCCCGCGTCGCCCGTCGTGCTGGTCAAGCCGCGCGAGGCAAGCGTTTCGACAATTGAAGCCTATCGACGCTTCGACGAGACCCCCGTGCCTGCTGAGAAGCCCGGTGCGATCGCATCGGCCCTTCGCTCGGGAGACGCAGAGACGGCCTACGCGCTCGTCCATAACAACCTAGGTGTCATTTCCGCGCAGATGGAGCCGCAGATTCAAACGGTGCTCGACTGGCTTCTCGCGCAGGACGGTACCGTTGCCGTAAACGTGTGCGGATCGGGTGCCTGCTCGTTTGCCCTTTGCGATACGGCCGCTACGGCGGCTAATCTTGCGGAGGCTGCCCAGCAAAGCGGCTGGTGGTCCTGTGCAACCGAGCTCATTCCCAACACGGTTCGCGTCGAAGTGCCAAAGAAGTAAAAATTTTTCTGGCACACGACGGAAATCTTTGTTACTATAGTCGAGCTAACGGGTTGTGGCTCAGTTTGGTAGAGTGCTTGGTTTGGGACCAAGATGCCGCAGGTTCAAGTCCTGTCACCTCGACCATCAAAGACCGGAACTTTCCGGTCTTTATTTTTATTAATAATATCCAACCGAGCCTTATTATCGAGCGATCAGAAATATATCAAAGATGCCTATCACAACAAAGCACCTGAAATCAAAAAGTTTTAAAATAAACAAACCGTACAATTATGTGATATTTTAAAACTAAAGTTTTTAACTGTCTATATTGACTTAAGTATTCTTCTATAATATAATAAATATAATTATTGTTGTTTAAAGGAGAAATAATGATGAAATTTGCAAAAAAAGTGTTGTCAATTGTTCTATCTTCTATTATATTTATGTCTTCAATTACCAGCACTGTATCAGTTTTAGCCGACACTCCGTTCTTACCTCCGTCAGAACCGGTTTATGAAGAAATATCAGAGGGAACAACTACAGTAACGACAAATATCAAAATCGACAATAAATATGCCGTTTCAAAAAAGGATATCGAATCCGGCAAAATAGATGCTAATACTAACTTCAAAAATCAAATCGATGAAACCACACTTAGCAATTACTATTCATTTACACCTGCTAAAACCGGTATATATTCAATATCCGTAAAATCAGCTCCTGTATATGTAGGTTATAATCTTGCTTTATACAATAAATATTTGAGTAAAGGTTATTATACAAAAGCAGATGCAGCGGAGGCTTCTAAGACATATTCAAACAGCTATGAAGGTCTTTATGAAGATATTACATTCTCAAAACCTTTAACTAAAGATTCAAACAAAGACCTGGTCACAGTAGAGAATGTTGAAGATAAAGATGCATTTCTCTCCTCCCAAACAAATGTTAAAGCAGAACTTTACGAATTCAGGGAAATTCATTCTTGGAAATATGATAATAATTCTGCAAAAGTAATCCCTGACAAAGAAACTGTATTTGCCGATTCATATGCAGCGCATTTTAATCTCAAAGACGATTATCTTATTGCGAACAAAACATACTATTTCAAAGTTACGGTTAAAAGCTTTCTTGATACACAAGAAGATAGAAAAAACAATGGAGAAACATATGTAAATGTTGTAAAAACATCTGCTAATCCACATGCGCAACTTTCAATTGATTTAGTGTCTAATAATGAGGTAAAATATATCATAAATTACCACACTTCCGATAAAACTCAAACTAATTATTCAGAAGACATAAAACCTCAAAAAGTCAATGTGCCGGCAACCTATATAGGTTCCGGATATGATGAACCACAGTATAATGGCGAACATACAGTTGTTTCTAAAGAAAACAACTATATTCCTTATGTAGAAAGACACATCAGCGTTCCTTTCTGCACAGCTGAATATTATGGTTGTTTTGATTCAAATGCGACAACTGCAATTGTAAAAAACACATTTAACGATATAAAAGTTACTTCTTTTACAAATTATTCCAACAACATCCAAACACTCGTACTTGGCACTAATATCAAATCACTTCAAGGTCTTAATAAAACGACTGCACCGAATCTAAAAGATGTATACTATTCAGGAACAAAAGAGCAGTGGGATAAAATTGATAAAAACGGCAACGATGCTCTTGAGCAAGCCTCTATACATTTTGAATCTGATTATTCTGATGAAATAATCAAAGGTACTTGTGGTAAAAACCTTACATATACCTTCAACAAAACTACAGGTGTAATGACTATTAGCGGTACCGGTGATATGTATGACTATACTAACGAAAATTCCACTGCACCTTGGCAGGCTTTTAAAAATAAAATCACCTCTATACTTATAGAAGAAGGTGTAACAAGTGTAGGCAACAATGCATTCAGCTATACTGATGCAAAAAGCATATCTATTCCTGATAGTGTAACAAATATTGGTGACAAAGCATTTTTTCATTGTTCGATAACAGGAACATTTACAATACCAAAAAATATAAACAAAATCGGAACAAACGCATTTCTTTATTGTGATAATATTTCTGAATTTAAAGTTGATAGTGCAAACCAAAACTATTGTTCAACAGAAAACGGTGTACTATTTAACAAATCAAAAACAACACTTATTCAAACACCGGCACTAATCTCAACAAAAACATATGTAATACCAAATGGAGTAAAATCTATTTCTGAAGGCGCATTTACGAATTGCAAAAACATTTTACAATTTCAGTTCCCGGAATCTTTAAATCAAATAAATATGGGGGCTTTTTCAGGCAGCGGTATTGAAAACATTACATTGCCAAACAACATTAATATTGACACAACTGCATTGTTTGAAAATTGCACAAATCTAACTTCAGTTAAGCTTCCAAACAATTTAACGGCGATTAATAGTTATGCATTTAATAATTGTCAAAAGCTTACCACAATATATATTCCAAAAAGTGTAACCATCATTTACAACAACGCATTCAAAGGATGCAAAAATCTAACAGATGTAAATTATGACGGTTACCAAGATCAATGGAACAAAATAAATCTTGGAACATTTCTTGAAGATGCTCCAAACGCCAACATCAATGTTATTGTTCATAAACACGACTACAAGGCAATTGTAACCAAACCAACCTGTACAGAAAAAGGATACACAACTTATATCTGCTCGCAATGTGGCGACAGTTATAAAACCGATTACATAGATAAAATCGAACACTCAATTGTTATTGACAAAGCAAAAGAAGCAACATGTACATCAACAGGCTTGACCGAAGGAAGTCATTGTTCCATTTGTAATGTTGTTATTAAAGCACAAACAGTCATTCCAAAAACCGAACATCAATTCGAGATTTCTGAAAACAGTGCAACATGCACAAAAGAAGGATATATAATTTACACATGTAAAAACTGCGGTGAGCTTAAAGCAAATCGCACAAATGCTCTTGGTCATAATTATATCACAGAAATCATATCACCAACATGTTTACAAAAAGGATATACAAATCACATTTGTTCTCGTTGTGGTGACACTTTTAAAGACAACTTCACTGAAAAAACAGAACACAAGTTCGGTGATTATGTATTTGACAACAATGCCACATGTTCTGCTGACGGAACAAAAACAGCTATATGCACATTATGTGGTTCACATTCAACTATAACAGCAGAAGGAACAAAAACACCTCATGATTTAAGATTTATACAAGACACCGCAACCTGCACACAATCAGGCTATTTAATCAACAAATGCAAAAACTGTGACTATACAAGTAAAGTTTTTTCACCAAAAAAAGACCACACTTATATTCTTGAATCAAATACGGCAACTTGTCAACACGAAGGTGAATACACTTACAAATGTTCTGTATGTAATGATACATATAAACAACCGTCTCCAAAAACAGACCATAATTATTATGAATGGACCATCACAAAACAACCTTCGTGTCAAAACTATGGTTTAGCAGTTCGTTCTTGCAGTAACTGTGGTGCGACCGAATCCAAACATCTTGACAAAGTTGCTCATTCACAAATATCAGTAGAAGAAATTGCTCCAACTTGTCAAAAAAGCGGATTAACTGCCGGTACAATATGCAAAGTATGTGGAGAAGTAATAAACGGTAGACAGCCAATTGCCAAAATCAGTCATAATTATATACTTGACGAAGTTGCCAGCAGACCTGCAACTTGCACAGAAACAGGTATGAATTATTATAAATGTTCTATGTGTGGCAACTCATATGAAGCTGTAACTTCTATGAAATCCCACAATTATGAATTAATTGAACATAATGACTCAACCCCAAATAAACGAGGCTATGATATGTTCAAATGTGCTTTGTGTAATGATACATACACAGAATGGTTACCATATGCATCTGATAATTCTGTTCTCGTTGCAGCAATTATGATGGCTTCATTATTTAACAAGACTGATTTTTCACAAGCTTCATTCGAAGATTTTAAGAAAATATACGATTCCTGCAAGGCTTTAGCAAATAAAAATTCTTCACAAGAAGAAATTGATGCTGCAATAACAAATATCATAAACGCTATGACAAACCTTGTTCCATACGCTGACATTAATGTTTTTTCAAAAGCTTGTAACCCAACAGTAACATATAATGGTGAATCTTCTGAGGAAACATACCATTCGGTTCTTTATGGCACAGAAATTAAAGTAACTGCACCTAAAGTTGATGGATATGTTTTCACTTGCTGGTATGATACAAAATCAAAGCGCATCGTATCAAAAGAAAGTGATTATATATTCTATGCATCAACTAATCTTACACTTGAAGCGATATATAGTACTGTCCAATCAGCAACACTCACATTTGCAAATCAAAGCGGACAGATTACTCAACAAATCGAAAAAAGCACCGAAGAATGGAATAGCATTGACAATCTTACTTCACTTCTTCCGGAAGTTCCATACAGTTACGGATATACCAACGGCAGATGGGACTATAATAATGATGAAGTTTTAGCAAAACTTCGTAATGGAGAAAATGTCACAATAATTCCTATCTATGATAAAGAAAATGGCAAAGATAATTTCAACAAACCGGATAATAACAGCGAATATGAGCCTAAAGCAACACTTTCATTTAAATACAACAACGCTTATATGAAAGGCTCGTTTATTATGGATACAAATATTCCAAAAGGATGTCGAATCAATTCAATTGGCATTGCATTTTACTATGGTAACAAAAGAATGTTCGATCCTACACAAATGGTTCTAACATTAAATAATAAGCGTGAGGTTTCCAACTTTAGTGCATTGATTATAGAAAATCGTTATATTGTTAATACTACTACAAACGGACATAATTGGGCAGCCGTAGGCTATATAACTTATCTTAATCAAAACAATGAACTGGTAACTTACTACACAAATCAGGTTAATGTTATCAACAATGAATGGATTAAATAATGCGAGGAGTAATAATGAAAAAGTTTAGAAAAATAATTACATTCCCTGTTATTATTGCCATTACATTAAGTTGTATAATAACTTTTGCATCTGAAAATAACATGGAAACCTGCAATCACAGTTTTAAATATTCTTCTGTACAAAACGGAAACTTTGTGTATATATGTGATATTTGCGGCGCAAAGGATGTAGAAACACCAACAAAACTGTTATCTCTTTGGGATGAGCAAATATATAATGAAAAAGCAAGCGAAGTTGAAGATATTGGATATTTTATGGATGTTGTGCCTGATGGTATAATCAACGCAAAAGATTATGCTCATATATATTACACAATGAAATATTACGAAAGCCAAGAATAAAATCAGAAAGTTAGTAGGTTGCGAATGTGATTTCGTCGACTTATCGCTTAAAAACTACATATAAACAACTTTTATAATTTTTACTTACTATCATCATTTGCTTTTTTCTGCACAAAGTAGCCTGAAAATGTGCTGACAGTAGGTAAAAGTAAGGATAAAATAAGACTTAAAACTCCGTTAATATGCATCATTTCAAAACAGCAATAAGGAATATTGAAATATATAAGATTGTTATACTCTTTTGCAAAAATTAAAATTCCAAAAACGAGCAGTTGAAGTTCGAGCAAAACAAAACCACCGATAAATTCACTCAATTTTTGCTTGAAACCAATTACAAAAGTGAAAAGTACAAACAAAATAATGAAAACACACAACAAAATTATGTTAAGATGAGTGTTGATATTTTCGAGCACAAATACCGAAAATACAGGAATTGAAAACACGAAGAAAAATACCAAAATCCAATATGTTAGTATAGAAAAAGTGTTTTTGAGTATGGTTTTAGAGAGTGTTTTTGCGTTTGAATTTGTTTTACTCTTGCCGACAAATATATTCTTCTTTTGCAAGCAATAGCCGATAAACACGCTCAAAGGTAATAATAAGGAAAAAACGAGCGCAAAAATTTCATTTAAAAATAAATATTTTGCATTGCCGAAAATGATATTAAATGGAGCAAAAGTTTGATAGAAGTCGCTCGTAAAAATCAAAACAGCAAAAACACCAAGTTGAATTTCAAGCAAAATAAATCCTGTTAAAAATTCTTTCCATTTGCATTTTAAACCGATTAAAATATTGCAAACAATGAAAACCAAACAGGAAATAATACAAGAAAAACTCAAAATGGATTTGTCAGTTCCGGTTGTTGTATTGCTGACAAATGAAAAAACTAATGCAGGCAAAAGCAAAAATATGCCCGCAAATGCCCAATAAGAAACAAAAGGCAGAAAATTTTTAAATAAAGTTTTCATATAAATCACCTGAAATCAAGTAAATATTTTGCTATATTTTGCAAGCCATGTTTTTGTTACTGATACAGTCGCATTATATCTTACTCTACTTCCTGGAACTTTTTTGAATTTTTTCATTGCATTTGTCCATATCTATATAGCCTTCTGTTCGGTCAAGGAATTAACTATTTTTTTATTTATTACTGCAAAATCAACTTTTGATTTTGCGTAATGGGATGAAGTAGATTTTTGGAAACAGTTTTTTAGCTGTTATATCTTTAACAACAACTATTTTGTGAAGAATTATTCTAACAGAATAAGAATGGAAATTGTAAAATATACATATAGACTTCTTCTGCATTGTAGTTAATGTAATTTTATTTTCTGTAAGAATACTTTTCAATTCTTTACTCGTCATTCTGTCTCATTCCTTTTTACTTCCGTAATATTAGATAAAAAACATAGTAGTTTGATATCATATTTCGAATTTTACATTTTTTATAGGGCTCAAATCATTTTTTTATTTTGACATGGCTTTAAGAATATTTTATAAAAGTTTATAGATTATATTAACACAAACTTTCCTAGGGGTGTCTTTTTATTATAACAAAAAGGTAATCGAAACCGCATAAATAAAAGGATTTCACGGTATGATGTACTCTTTGCCGAGAAAAACAGAGAGAATTAAAACAGTGTGATTTAGTATACTTTTTCTATTCTGACTTGTGACGAAATATCATTCAACAATTTGCGGTTCAGTTCTTCAGCTGAAAGTATATATCCGTGCATGCCACTGCAAACCAAAGCAGATTTAATATTGTCAAAAATTAAATATCCGCTGACGATTTCTCTTGCGAACAAAACACTAATTTGTTCAAGCTTAAATTTATCAACAATTTGAACAAATTTGCCCTGATTGCTCTTAACAAATTCGAAATCAAAATCCACATCACCGCTGTTGTGAAAAGGAGAGTTTTTGTCAATGGGCGCTAAAAACTCATAATAAACATAAACATTACTTTTTTCAGACAATATATTAATGAGATTTTTAAAAGCCGATTCTGCGGCATAATACTTTTCTTTATCAATATCTCCGTCAAGAAACCCCTGAAAGAATATTTCTTTGTATTCTTCTTCGGTTTGATATTTTTCCACTTCAAAAAAATAACGAATCAAATCAGGATTATATTCATTTTCTATCTCACAACATTCTGTTGGATTTTGAATGTTAAGATAATCCGAAGAATATATATACTCCGCAATATCATCTCCGCTAACATTTTTTTCACTAATATTATTCCAAAAAACATCACTTTGACAAAACACTGCTATCTACTCCTAACAAAACTGTTTTTTACCAAAACAGGGCTTTTGCCCTAATTATTTAGATAATGTTGAAAGTTTTTATATTAAACGAAAAGAGAATTCTTTTTTGAAAAGTTTTGTATTTCTTTATCATTTGGTTTTAGAGTTCCCTTTCGGCAATATCCGGAGTTTTAATAATTGTATAAAACATATCGAATTCTAATTTTATTATCATATTATACCTTTTTTAATCTTATATGCTGTTCCATTCATCATATATACTCAGACTGTCATTAACAAAATCTTCGATGGAATAAGAATCTTTCAATAAATTTTCATCATTGAAAATCGCTATGTATCTAAAATCATTTTTAATAACAGTAAGAGCGTAACTTACAGAATCACCGTCAAGGTCATAATAAAGAGTGTATTTTCCTTTTTCAACCTTATTTTTAAATGAATACTCGCTTTCGTCAATTATTTCAAAATCATCATAAAAAAAGCTGTATTTGCCCTGTTGATATGAGCACAAAAACCTTATATCTTGATTATTATCTATATAATATTTTTCCAAATATCCGGCTTTTGCAATAGGATTGTCAACACAAATATAATATGAATCCAAATCAGAAATAACACCCGAATATTCATCATCAAACGATAAATTGACATCGGAAACATCTTTTATCTTTTGTGTGGCTGCCGGAACGGCAACAACAAGTTGAAAACAAAAAATAAATGCAAGAGGAATAATAATTATTCTTTTGACAGAAGAGTTATCTGTATTTTTATTTTTTAAATTTATAATTTCAGAAACTATACAAATGATTGTTATGATATTAAAAACTATCAGTAATAAAAAGAACAAATAACCCACAAACGAAAGATACAAATCATTCAGAAATCCGTCATACATCTCAACGGGGATTTTTGTTTTTATGACATATTTGTATATCAATATCATGCAAATGATATTCAACAGTAATTGTATTGTTAAGCAAATTATTGTTGAGCTCTTTTTAAGCGTCATATTTTTTCACTCCAGTCTATATATTTTTAACCGATGAAATCAGAGTTCTTGAAATATCGGTGCGTGGTAGCCTTGGTGGTCGAGTTCCTGCGCCTCGCAATAGCGTTTTGCCACGCTTGAAGCACTGCCATACAGTGTAAACTGCCTTGACACAAACGAGCCTTCATTTGCCGAAACTGCACCGAACGCCATTGAGCAAATCCTTCTTACAGAATCGGGAACGGTTACGCTGTCGAGATTTTTGCAATCGAGAAATGCAAGCTCGCCGATGAACACAAGACCTTTGTTCAGCTTTACGCTCTTAATATTTTTTGCACCTGCAAAAGCGTACGGAGCAATATATCTCACGCTGTTTGGCAAGGAATAAGCCGTGCGTGATGATGCAGACGGATAAACGATAATCTCTGACTTTTTCTTGTTAAAGAGCACTCCCGATGTTGCAGAGAAATACTTGCTGTCGTTGTTGACCTTAATTTTTTCAAGTTTCTCGTTGCCCAAAAATGCCTGATTGCCGATATATTTCACATTTTTAGGAACGGTCACAGTCTTTAATTTTGAATTCTTAAACGCTGTGTCGCCGATAGTCTTGAGGCTTGACGGCAAAGCGATTTTTTCAAATTTCGACTTTCTGTCGCCAAAATCAAACGCACCGTCAGCAATAACAGTTGTTCCGTTTTTGACCTTTACACTCTTTTTGCCGTAAACACCCTCGCAAAGATATTTGCCGATGTATTTTGCGTTTGAAGCGGTTTTTGCATTGTTTTTGTAGAACTTTGTGCCCTTGAATGCGTCCTTACCGATTCGCTCAATTCCTTTGCCGAGTGTGATTTTCGTGATGTTCTTGCTGTTTGAAAAAGCGTCTTTGCCAACAAATCTCACGCTGTTCGGCAAGGTTACGGTTTTGATTTTGCCGTTTGATGACACAATCTGTGGCATAACGGCACTGTCGGCAATTCCGATTGTTCCGTCTTTTACAGCAAGTTTTTTGCCGTACTTGTCCGAATCACAGGCAACAAGGTACTTGCCGATATACACAACATTTTTCGATTTCATCTTGCTATTGTATATTTTTGTATTGTAAAACGCATTGAGACCTATGCTTCTCACCTTTGTGCCGAGTGACACAGAAGCAAGATTTTCGCAATTCTCAAATGCCCCCAAACCGATTTTTACAACACCGTTCGGCAAAGTTACCTTTTTGATTGCCTTGTTTGAATTGAAAACGTTATCACCAATTTCGCTAACCGTAAGTCCGTTTATTTTGCTTGGAACATCGAGGTTTTCGGCACTGCCGTAATATTTTGTGAGGCAAGCAGAATTTGCAGAAATCTGCAAAAATTCCCAATCGCCCGATTTTTCGTTCCAACAAAATTCGCCTGTTTCCTTGTTGTCAATCCACGGAGTTGATGCGTTTGCCACAATGCCAACACCCATACACGACAACGCAATGATGACGGATAATAAAACGCTGATTGTTTTTTTCATAAAAACCTCCAAGTTGTTGTAATCGCATATAAAATAAATATATGATATATTTTAACAATTCTACTTTATCAAAAACTGTACACAAACTCAACTGCTTTGTCACGATTAATCATCAAGTTTGTCGTACTTTTTGATTTTGCTTTTGATAATAAAAAATACTCCCCAAAAAATAGCGGATGGTACACCATAAATTACAGCGTATGCAATAACTGCATCGCTCTTATTAAGTGATCCCGAGCCATCATAGACAATAGCTGAAAACAAACATTCATATATACCCGTAGCAAGCAGTGCACTTGCGATAACAAGAACAATTGTATTAACAACTTTAAGTACTTTCAATTTTTTTGGATTCATAAAAACACCTCATTTCATTTTTTCATCACTTTGTTTTATATCTGATGTTTTTCCAACTCTGATTATCGTCAGGTTCTTGAGATGTAAAGGTTGCGTATTGGTCAGGCTTGTAGTCAAAATTCTGCTTTTTGTATGATTGAACAAAAACATAGTATTTTTTGTTTCGCTTCAAGCCCTTAATGGTTGCGGAAGTTTTGTTTTTACCCTTGATTTTCACCTGCTTTACATAGCATGTGCCCACTTCTTTATTCTCGTGGTTGCCACTCATAACAGTGACAATATAGCCGTCAACATCGTACTTTTTGCCGACTTTTTTCCACTCAACCTTAAAGCCGTTTTTGATGCCCTTAACGCTTTTTGTTTTTACATTTGGCGGATAAATCTCAAAGGTGCGACCTACCTTGCCTAAATAGTCACCCTTGAATTTTACAATAACCTTGTGTCTGCCGATTTCTTTGCAAGTGCCGATGTATTCAACATCATAGTCCACACCCTCTGTAAGACGATTTTGCTCATCAATCCACACATAAACAGTCGGTTTTATTGCCTTGCCTGTGTACACAATATGGTTGCTGTACTTATTCGGGTCGGAAGTAAAATTAATATTACCGGTTTCCGGAATTATCTCAACATCTTTTTTCTCACCGCAGATTTTGCATTTAAGCCCCTTTTCGCCTTTTTCGCATTGAGCTTCCATTACGGAATACTTGCTTTGCTCAATGTATTCCTCATATTCGCAAGTATGGTACGATATGTACTCATCATCGGCAAAAACGGTTGTGCCCGAAAATGCACACAGCACAGTCACCAATGCCAACAAAATGCTCATTAACTTTTTCATATGACACCCTAATTTAACCTTTCTGAATTAATTGACAGGCGACCTACGGTCTTTTATTTTGTTTTGTACTGCTTGATAGGTAAGGTTTTGAATAAATCATATCCGCCCGAGGAAAATGTATCGCTGTTTTTCTTTCTGTAATCAAGCGGTGCTTTTTTGTAGGTCTCAACAAAAACATAATATTTGTGATTACGCTTCAAGCCTTTGACAGTTGCAGAGGTTTGCTTTTTGTTTTTGATTTTAACGGTTTTTGTTCTGATCAAAGGCGAATTTTTGTCTTTGTAATTGCCGTCATAGATTGTAATTCTATATCCGTCAAATTGACCCGATGACTTTTTCCAAGAAATCTTGTAGCCGTTTTTAATTCCCTGAACGCTTTTGATTTTTACTTTTTTAGGAAAAATCGAAAATATTTCATATGTACTGCCGGAATAATCGCCTAAAAATTTAATTTTTACTTTGTATCTTGAAACATCAATTCTTTTTCCTGTATATTCAACAGTGTAATCAACACCCTCAACAAGCAAATCACCGTTTTCCTTTGTACAAATTACCTTTGGCGTTTTTTGCTTGCCGTTATAATAATAACTATCTTTATTCAATGTACAATAAGGTTTTTCAATAATTTCAACATTCTTTTTTTCTCCGCAAGTTCTGCACCGTTGACCTTTTTCGCCGACAATCCAATGCTGTCCGCCGTATCCGTCATTTTCAACTTTTGCAGGAACGGTATACTCCTCATATTCGCAAATATGGTACGGTATGTACTCATCATCGGCAAAAACAGTTGTGCCCGAAAATGCACACAGCACAGTCACCAATGCCAACAAACTGCTCATTAACTTTTTCATAATAGCACCTCATTCCAAACTTAAATTTTTTATATACCCTCTGCTTTGTTAAAAAAGTTTAACTCTTAATTTTAGAATAACTTAAACCATCGTTATTGTCAACAATTGGTAATAAAACAACGAAAAATACCAAAACAGTTCCCCTTAATAGCAAAAAGAGGAACTGTGAAGCGGTTATGATTTTTTCTTAATCTTATTAAGGCGCTTATTGATTGTCAGAATTTGCTCTTTTGTGAATTTTCCTCCGAGCATCGAGAACGCACGCTTGAGTGCAAATCCCTTGGCAATGTCGAGCATGGTTTTGTTAATCTTGAAGCCCATCACCGACATACCGCCCGAAGATTTTTCTTTTTTCTTTTTCTCCTTTTGCTTATCGGGTGACGAAAGTGCTTTTTTGAGCATCGGAATCATACTGAGAAGCACGATTTTGCCCCTAAAGGTTGCCATAATATCGCCCAAAGTGTCGTTTACGGAAAGGTAGCCCGTAGGGGTGTCAATCTCAAACCAGTTGATAACTGCGCCCTCCTCCGCCATTCTGTAAGCCTCGTTAAAAGTGTCAACCTTTTTGATAACAGCGGTGTCCTCATACTCGCCTGCTTTGGCAACAAGTGCGGTTTCACCTGCATTTTCAACTTCAAAATGGAAGAACGGATACTTGCCCTTTGTCTGCTTGCCGACACTTTTGCCGTTTGCAAAAAGTTCAACCTCGTTTTGATTTGAATAAACGGTGACCTTGGTTACAGGCTCAACTCGGTCAACATATCTCTTTGAGCAAATATGCACCATAGGCTTGTCCGAAAGCCAAGCCTGATAAGCATAAAAACTGTCCTTTTTGTACTTGCGGTCAAAGGTCACAAGACCCTTGTGATTCATACCGTTTTCACCGCCCTCGCTTCGTGCGTCTGCGGCAAAATCAAACATATTCCAAACATGAGTTGCCCACAAATACGGACGGTCGATAATCTGCTTAATTACCTCCTCGTGATAATACGCCTGATATTCCTCGGTGTAGTCGCCCTGTTCAGGAGTTGAAGTGTGCCAATTAAGCGCCTCGCAACCGTATTCGCTTATGCCGATTGCCCTGTTTGGATATTTTTTGTGGAAATCATCAAACCATGGACCGTACATTGAAACATTACCGCCGTACCAACCGAAATAATGGTTATACGACAAAATGTCGGAAATGTGCACATATTCCTCATCTATGCCGCACATTGTGAGTGCCGCAAGAGTGGTCGGTCGGGTTTTATCGAGTGAATGGGCAAGGTCGTTGAGCATTTTGTGATTATCAATCAAACTCTTATCACTTGCTCCGCCCATGGTAATCTCGTTTGACAATCCCCAAGTGACGATGCACGGATGGTTATAATTTTGGCAGATAAGCTCGGTCATCTGCGTTCTTGTATTCTCAACACCGTTTGGCATATGACGGGAAATATACGGAATTTCCGCCCAAATAACAAGTCCCCTTTCATCGCACAAATCATAGAATTCCTGTGCGTGCTGATAGTGAGCAAGGCGGATTGTGTTTGCGCCCATTTCGCAAATAAGGTCAACATCTTCCTTGTGATACTCATAATTTAGAGCATTGCCGATTTGCGGTCTGTCCTGATGACGGGAAACACCACGGAGCGGATATTCCCTGCCGTTGAGAATAAAGCCCTTTTGTGCGTCAACCTTGAATGAACGGACACCGAATTTTGTGCTGACTTCATCAACAGCCACGCCGTCAACAAGAAAGCTTGCCTTGAGCGTGTAAAGATAAGGGTCAATTGTTCCGTTCCAAAGGCGGACATCTTCTATAAGAGCCTCGGCAGTCGGATTTTTGCCGTTTGCGGTTTTTGTGCAAACAACCTCGCCGTCTGCAATAATATCAAATTGAACCTCGCCGTCTGCGAATGCCTGCATGGTGATTTTTGCATTTTTGCCGTCAACAACAGGGGTGACCATAATACCCGGTGCACCGTAATAGTCCAAATCAAAATGAGCATTTGGCACGCCGATGAGTTTCACACTGCGATAAATTCCGCCGTAAAAAGTGAAATCTGCCTGCTGTGGATAAACAAAATCATTTGGCGAATTGTCTGCTTCAACAACGATTGTGTTGCTGTCCTTTATGCCGTCAAGCTTTGCCCTAAAGGTTGAATATCCGCCGTGATGAACTGCAATTTCCTTGCCGTTGAAAAGCACCTTTGCGCTTGAATTTACACCGTCAAACTGAATGTAAACTTCCTCGCCGTCAGGCATATCGGCTTTTGCAATTTCCTTTTGATAAATGCAAGTGCCACGATAATAATCGTTTCCGCCGTCCTGACCGTCTGTGCCGTTCCAAGTGTGTGGCAAGTTGACTGTTTCTGTTTTATTTTCTTTGGTAAATGACCAATTTTCGTTTATTGTAATGATATTTCTCAAAATCATTCCTCCGATTTTTTATCTTTAATATTGTACAAGAAGTGCATACTGAACAAGCAAATAAGTGCACCGATAAGTGGCAATGCACCTGTCATAGTGTATATTTTTTCAGGTACGCCCTCTGCCTGTGAAAGTGCATCGAGTTTTTCGCTGTATCCTGTCAAATCAAGTGAAAGAGCGATGATTGAAGCACCTACACCCTGTGCAATTTTTCTGAAAAGAGAATAGGTTGCGTAAATTGAGCCTTCCTCTCGTCTGCCTGTTTTTTCTTCTTGATAATCGATGCAATCGGCAACAAGTGCCCACATAAGAGTGAGATAGAAACAAGTTCCGAACATCGAAACACCGATGAATGCAATCCAAATATAAGGGTTGTCAAATCTTACAAAAGTTGCAATGCCTGCCGCAACGGCTGAAATTGCAAACGGATAGGTGCAAAGCTGTTTCTTTGTGAACTTCTTGAGGAGCGGTTTTGTAATAACGATACCCAAGCCAATCGGAAGTCCTGCAATAATGGTTGCAATCGGGATAATCTTTGTGTTTTTGAAATAGCACATAAACACATATTGCATAGAATTTGTAACTGTCATCATCAATGCAAGGTAAGCAACAGACGAAATTGTTACGCCCATCATAGGTTTATTCTTGAAGAACGAAGCAAGAGTTTTGAAGTAATTGAACTTTTGCTCGTTGTTAACAGTAGGCTCAACTCTTTCCGTTGTAAGTTTGCGAAGAAGAATGAACGAAACGAAGCCGATAAGTCCCATTACACCTACAATATAGATGAACACATTGCCTCGTGGATTTGAAGTTTTTGAATCGTAAACAAGTTTAGGGAGCAAAATCATTACAGGGATTTGTGCTAACATTGCGCCGACACTTCGCCAAGTTGAAAGTGACGAACGCTCATCCGACTGTGTTGTGATTACAGACTGCATTGAACCATAAGGCACATTTACACTTGTGTAAGCAACGCTCCACACGCAGTACAAACCGAGGCACATTGCGATTTTGAGTGCATACGGTGCGTTTGGCGCATAGATGAACATAAGAATGCTTGACACAAGAAGCGGTAAACTCGCCCACTTAATCCACGGCTTGAATTTGCCGTCTTTGCCCGTCTTTGAAGCATCACAAATACCGCCGATAATCGGGTCGTTGATTGCATCAAAAATCTTTGCGAGCAAAATAATAATCGCAAAATGCTTTGCTTTGATTCCCATACAAGTGACATAAAACACCATCAGATAGTTGTTGATGAAAGCGAAGCTCATATTACAGCCGAAATCACCAAGACCGTATCCTATTTTGTCACGCATACCAAAAGGTCTAACTTCCCTGTTTCCCATTTTTTCTCCTTTCAAGCTATCGGCACAATGCCTTTCAGCCTGTTTAATTTTCTACTTTAGTATTACCCTTTGCCGACTTTTCAAACATTTTGTAAAAAAGAAATGTTATCAAGTATCCAAGAACTGCACCGAGGGTGTTGAAAATGACATCGTCCGTTTCGCTGACGCCGAGAGAGAAAATATACTGCACGGTTTCTATCGCAACGCTTAACAAAAACGAAAAGCAAAAGAACATCCACGGCTTGATTTTGACCTGCTTATTGAAGCATGCAAAAGCACAGCCGAGAGGATAAAACATTGCCATATTCATCACAAGAACACGCAGCCATTCCTCATACCCGGTGTGGAAATACAGCTTGATTGACCTAAACGGCTCAAGTGCAAGTTCCCGTGTGTAAGCATCGGCAAACCTTGTCAAAATTGACGGACCGAGAGCCATCACAACACAAAGAGCAAACGCCACACCCACAAGTGAATTGTTGAATTTTTTTGACTGAAACAAAAATTTATACACGGCACAAAGGAGCGACAGCACAACGAGTGCCAGCAGAACAACGCCTTTATCCATACAATAGATATTGCGTATTAAATGTCGCATATTACACCTCGAATTTAAAACAATACATTAAGATATTTCAATGTATCGGAAATATTTTTGATACGCTTTGCGTTCTCTTCTTTTCTTACCTTTTCCGTATTTTTAACAACTATTGACGGAGCGGAAGAAAAAATCTTCAAAAATTTCTTTTGAGTATCCTTATCGAGTGAACGCCATGCCTCTACACCGCCCTTGAGTGACGGAATAATATTATTTTTGACATCAAGCAAGCCCTCTTGATTTATGCCCGAAATCACAACATCAAACACTTCATCAAGCGCTTTTTCCTGCTCATCGGTGAGATTTTCAACCAAGTCACGCAAAATGCCGTCGTTAAGTTTACCGACCGGTGTAAGGTCATCAACTTTCTTTAGTCGTCTGCCCTCAAACTGCCAAGAATACAAATCGTGCTGAAGCGGACCCAAAACTTGGTCGCTCTTAACTACTGTATAGTCATAATCGTGTGCAAGCATCATTCCGATAAAAGACGATTGCGGAACAAAATGACGATATTTTGGCAACATTTCTGCATACGCATCACTTTCGAGATAAGAATAATCCCAGAAGCCCGGACCGTCATTGTTGTATACTTTTATTATTCTGTCCCTGATTTCCTTTTTGCAGAACAGGGTTGCATATTGAGCAATGAAGCCACCTTTTGAGTGACCGCAAACTATGATGTTTCCGCTGAATTTGTTTGCCACTTTTTCAAGATATTCGGTTGCAAACATATTTGACGGAATTCCCTTTTTGGTGAGGATGTCTATATCCTCTTTCCAGCCGATGAGAGTATCATCCGTGCCCTTGAAAAGCACAACAACATCTCCGTTAGGAAGCAAAAATGTTGCCGCCTCAAACTGAACAGCCGGCTCTTTTTCGTAAATACGAACGGCAGAAACAACTTTCATCTCGGCAAAACGCTTTTTTTCTGTCATTGCCATCATAACTTCGCTTATGCACTTTTGAAGCACTAAACCAACAGGCTCGTGCTTTCTGCCACGGAGGTCAAAAATCTTGTTTGCGACCTCGACATAGTTCATAGGCTCATCATCAAAACTCTCTGTCACAACAAGGTCAAGTGGCATATAGTACATATCGCACAACGCAACATTATCTGCCTCGCTGAACGGTACAGAGCAAAAAGAAGTATCTCCGTATTTTTCAATATAGTTTATAACATTAGGCATAATAATCACTCCGTTTAATGTAAATATATATTGATTATAACAAAAGAATTACACTATTTCAATAAAAAACTATATAATTTGTACAAATGCTGTTTATTTATATCAAAATCCTGCAATATGCCAATGAAAACGACAGAAAGTGACATATATATAATGTAATATTATTATATATTATATAAAACTATATAAAAAAGCGATTCGAAAAAGTATTTTTGACACGCTGTAGGCTGTTGAGAAAGGTTCTGAATTTTGTTTTCTTGCGAAGAA
>OIYY01000889.1_pt1 | contig 18564 bp, 15 predicted proteins | sample 1588341 | NCBI WGS metagenome assembly OIYY01 (sample SAMN03283287) | human gut metagenome | biome: human-associated habitat; material: feces | host: Homo sapiens | place: Peru | collected 2012 | reverse complement strand
CCGTCTGCACCGAGGATCCCGAAGAGCTGATGAACTTCCTGGCTGAGAAAGGCCACCCCGTCCTCAGCATGGAACCCTTCGATATGTAATTCTCCTTTCCTTCCCTCCGTCCCCCGCCTTGCGGCGGGGGACACAAAAAAATCCCCGGGAGCGCTTCCTTTCGAAAACACTCCCGGGGACATCTTTGCCTGTTACTCGATGGCAATGGTGGTCTTCTCAGGCAGGCGGCGCTTGTCGGCCTTCGGCACGGACAGCTTCAGAATACCGTCCTCGTACTTGGCACCGATCTCGCTGGGCTGCACATCGCCCACGTAGAAGCTCCGGCTGCAGGTACCGGCGTAACGCTCCCGGCGGATGTAGCGGCCATTCTTGTCCTGCTCATCCTTATCCAGGCCCTTGGTGGCGCCGATGGTCAGATAACCGTTCTTCAGGTCAATGCTGATCTCATCCTTCTTGAAGCCGGGCAGGTCAATGTCCAGCTCGTAGGCGCTCTCCGTCTCCCGGACATCGGTCTTCATCATGTTCTTGGCGTGCTTGCCAAACAGGGGGCTCTCTCCCTGGCTTGCCATCATGCCAAAGGGGTCGTTAAAGAAATCATCGAACAGGTTCTCACCAAAAATGCTAGGATACATAAATCATTCCTCCAATTTGTTCTTCCGTTGGCGTCCACATCAGAACGTTGGCGGCTATTGAATGTCTTCTTTGGTTCCTCTCTCAAGGAACAGCTATACTATACCACACTTTTTAGCACTGACAAGGCCTGAGTGCTAATTTTATCGTGAACTTTTTTTGAAGGATTTTATATGATTTTATGTATTTCGGCCGTTTTCTCCCGAAATGGCCTAAAAATCCCCCTGATGCCCCTCTCTTTGTTCCGCCCTTAAAAAAACGCTTGACAAAACACACCTCCCATGCTATAATATCTAGGCAATGAGGAGTTCTTCCTCAGTGAAATATCGCGGAGTAGAGCAGTTGGAAGCTCGTCGGGCTCATAACCCGGAGGTCGTAGGTTCGAGTCCTGCCTCCGCAACCAGTCTTATGTACGCCCACGCAAACGGTGAAAGTGCCGTCTGCGTGGGCGTAGATTTTTGTGACGTGCTGCCGGATAATGACAGGCAGGTTTTGATCGTTCCATGCCTCTACGCTGGCGCGGAACATTGCTTCTATGGCGGCCGGGTCTACCTCTGCGTGGGTGGAGGAGCGCCGGGCGATAATATCTTCAAGTTCGGACTTTCTGGCCCGCAGGCGGTCAAGCTCTGCTTCCAGTTCCGGGATCACAATACCAGACAGGACGGCTTTCACGCCGTTGCTGATCTGGGTCGTCACCTGGGCCAGCTCTGCCCGCTCTGCGGACAGGTCGGGGGCGGCCCCGTTGATCTGATCGGCTATATACTGCGCCGTGGCGGAGAAGTCGGAAGTCGCCAGGTAGTGCTTCAAGTGCTGCACGACGAACGTTTCCAGTTCGTCGGCGTTGATATTCTTTGCCTTGCAGGTGTGCGTCCTGTACTTATTGCCGCAGCAGTAGTACCGGGTGACATAGCCCTTTTTATTCGTGGAGGCATGGCCGACGTAGGCGCTGCCGCATTCTTCACATTCGATCAGACCCGTCAGCAGATAAGCGTGGCGGGCCTTATTTTTTGCGTTGTGTCTGTTGTCCTTCATACGTGCCTGCACCTTCTCCCATGTGTCCGTGTCGATGATGGCCGGGATCGCGCCCTCTATCCGGGTAACGTCGGGATTCAGGCCGCCGCCTGCCCATTTCCGCAGCAGCTTATATTTCCGCTTGTTCCAGGTATAGACCCCGATATATCGTTCATTTTGCAGAATGCCGTTCAGGCTGTTCTTTCCGATGGGGCGGCCACGTTTGCTGCGGACGTTGCCCAGGTGATCCACAATGTAGTCGTAGCTTTTGCCCTGGGCGTACCAGGCGAAGATCGACCGCACCACGGCGGCCTCTGATGGGTTGACGACGTAGGAGCCGTTCACAATGTCATAGCCCAGGGGCGGGACGCCGCCCAGGAAGGCGCCGGTCTGGGCCTTGACGGCCACGCCGTCGATGGACTTCTGACGGGTGCCAAGAACTTCGGCCTGCCCCATGCCAACGGTAAGCAGTTCCAGGAGGAAGTCCTGGCCGTTAGTCAGGTCGCCCAATTTCTGCCCCGTGGCGGAGATCACGGAAACGCCCAGGTACATCATGGCTTTTCGGAAGCTGAACCAGTCGCCCACATCACGGCTGCCGCGGGTGACGTCGTAGATCACCACGGCGTCGAACTTCCCGGCCTGGGCGTCCCTGACCATGCGCTGAAAACCACGCCGGTCTGTGTTGGTGCCGCTGCACCCTTCATCCTGGTAAGAGGCCACGATCTGAATGTCGTGAGCGTCGCAGTATTTCCGTATTTCCCGGAACTGGTATGCAATGCTGTTTTCGTCCTGCCGGTCGGTGCTGTACCGGCCATATTCTGCTGCTTTCAAAAATAGCACTTTCCTTTCTTTTATAGGTGTGCTACAATAAAAGGGCGCAAAACCCCTATATTGTAGCGGGTGGTTTTCTTCTGCTGTGGTAGGTGTGAATGGAAGCCGCGCGTCTGCCGCTCTGGTGCTGGTAACACCGGGGCGGCTTTTTTATTTTCCGGGCCGTTCCGTGTGGTAAGCACGGGGCGGCTTTTATTCGTTGGTGGGGGCGATAAGGTCAAAGAACGCCGATTCTGAAAGAATTTGTAAATCCTGCCCTTTTAGGATCAGGCTTTCCGCTTTCTTGTGTTTGGCGCTCTTGCCGTCTTTGATGGCCTTGCAATAGTCGTTATTTCCGAGGATCAGGAAGTTCGTTTTCGCCGTGACAGAATCGCCGCAAATGCCGCCCATATTCACGACGGCCTGCATTGCCTCTTTCCGGGGGATGCCTAGGGCGCCGGTAAAGACGCAGACCTTCCCGAAAAGCGGGCTGTCTGGCCGCTCCATGCCGCCACCTGCGGTGATGTCTGCGGCCTTGACACCATGGGAAGCAAGCCGTGCGGCAGCGCCCAGGTCGTAGCCGGTGGCACGGAGTGCCTGCAATACGGCGTGGGTGGTCTGACAGTCTACCAGGGCGCGGTGGGCACCGGCCTGATCGACACCCAGGGCGGCGGCCACGTCGGCCAAACGGTGGTGCTGCAATTCAGGAAGCACATGGCGGGAAATTCGCATCGTGTCCACAATGTCATTCGACACTGTGCGACCGCAGTAGTTGTAGGCAGCGTCATAAATAAAATTGACGTCAAAGTGGACATTGTGGCCAACGATCACGTCGGAACCGATGAAGTCCAGGAAGCCGGGCAGCACATCACCGATCACTGGGGCGTCGGCTACGTCGTCGTTTGTGATCCCGGTCAGCTGGCCCGCTGGTTTAGAATGCTGCAAAACGACAAGACCTACGGCGTGGAGTTCCGAAGCCCTGACGCCAGCGGCGACAGTTTCGGCACCTTCACACAGGATCGCGTCGGCGTTTCTTGCGAACTGTCCACCGACGCCGCCGCGGGTGCCGATGATCTGGACGAACACCGGGCTTTCTGGTGGTTGCGGGTGAATGCCGTGGAGATTGACGACCAGGGAACCCTGGACGTGAAATTTACGGAGTTCGAGGAAGGCTTCGACGCGACCGGCGAGATCGCGCCGGTGCAGACCCTACAGGTTGCCCCGTGGATCAGAAAGACCAGAACGGACACGGTGCTGACCCGGCAGCTGCGCACCATGGCTGCCCCCGGCTACCACAAGTGGTGCGAGGGTATCGCCCCAGACGGGACGCACCGGCCCTACGTAAGCCACTACACATATCCCGGAGGCTATGACGCGGGCGGCGGGGTGACAAGCGGCGCGGGCAAGCGCCCGATCATCCGCACCAGCTACAACACCGGCCTGACGGCAATCAAGAAGAACCGGCCATACCAGACCGGCTGGCAGAGCCATGACCAGAACTGGCTGCTACTTATGTGGCAGCTGCGCCACGGATCGCTGGAACCGTCCGGCCAGATGGAGGGGTGCCTGACCTACAATTTCCAATACTTTGCAGCTGTTGCGGAAACAGGCGTCAAGCGGGTGCTGCTGACCGCTGCCCAGGCCGCGAACCTGCACGTCGGTTCTAGCGTGTCGGTGGGAGAAACGGGCGGAAACACCAGCACGGACAGAAACACCGACGTGAACTACAACCTGGCCGACTGCGTCCGGGTGATCAGCAAGGAAACCGTGGAAGTGGGCGGCGCTAGTTACGTTGCCGTAAACCTGGACATTCCCGCGGCGTTCAACACGTCCACGACCACCCGTATCAGCACAATGCCGTGGTACAGCGGTACAACGGACGCCGTGCGTGGCCGGAACGACGGAAGCCCCAGGAACAACACCAACGGTCAGAACGCCTGCAGGTGTGCGGGTATCGAGTTCGGAAACGGCGCTTACAGAATCGTTTTCGGTGACTTCTATAAGTACACGGAGAACGCGGACGGTATCAGCGAGTTACAGGTTTACGCCTGCACGAAGCAGGGAAAAGAAGCGTCCAGCATTACGTCGGACTATGTAGACACCGGACTGCGGTACGCGAAGGCGTCCGCGGCGTGGGACTATGTGAAAGAAATGGACGACACATACGACAGCGTATTTTTCCCGAAGAAGGCGGGCGGCACCGGTGCCGGGTCTACTACCTACCTGCGGTCTGGCTTTTATCACCCGGCCTACAAGTCGGGTTCCTGCGTCCCCTTGTCGTTTGGCTATCTGTGCTACGGCGGCCTTGGTGGCGTTGTGTCCCTGTTTGGCAACTTTGGGCCTGGGGATGCGTACTGGTACGGTGCGCTGGGGCTTTCCAGGCGGTGTTCGCGGGGTGAATTGACGGCGTAGCCGTCAAGAGGGGCAGCCAGCCCCTACAGGGTTTGACGGCGTGCGTGTCTGTTGTTCCTACGTCCCCTGGTCGTTTGGCAATCTGAACAACGGCGGCAATGGTGGCGTTGTGTACCTGAATGGCAACAATGGGCCTGGGAATGCGAACTGGAACGGCGCGCTGGGGCTTACTGGGTAAATCTATAATTGCGTCGTCAAATCCCTGCCGAAAGGCTAAAATCGTATAATCACCGAACAGCAAACCGGGAAGCACCCACGGAAAAGTAAAGCGTGGGCGCCGGTTTGCAGGCTGCGCGGTATAGCTGCGCAGCGGGGCTGGTAGTAATATCCCGGCGTCCTGCTTTAAGGTCTGCCGGTCAACCGAAAGCCCCTATCTACCCAGAAAGAAAATAATGCGAGGTGTGCCCGTGTGGTCGATTGTTGTAAAAATCTGAAATTAACCATTGAGCTGTGCGAAAATGCGGTAATGAACGCATTTGATAAGAAATGGCGCCGGGACACAACGCTGCGGCTGATAAACAAATACGGAGGAGTTACACGTGAAGAAATTGAAACAGAGATAAAAGAGGGCAAGCTGTGGGCACGGCTGGAAGCCGTCCATGGGATCGCCTGCGAGGTCATGCAGCGGGTGGAGGATTTGGTGGACGGCTACGCAGACGACCTAGACCTGGAACCAGTCAAGAAAACAAAACGGGTTGACGGCCTATCCATGAAGGAGCGGGAGCTGACACGTGAAAGTGCAATGCAACAGATTTTCGATCAACTGGCCGTCCTGGGCCTTATGCCGTTGTTCCGGGCGAAAATCCTACCGTGGCAGTTTGCAAGTATTCCGGGCCGCGGCCAGACTGGCGGCGCCCGACAGCTCCACAGGTGGCTAAACAAGAAACGGCCAAAAACCAAACACGCCGAAAAGGTGGACGTCCACCACGCTTTCCAGTCTATCCACGGCGACGTGATCATGGTGCTTATGCGTGAGGACATACCACGCGCATTCTGGCAGCTGGCCCTGGTGGGCGCCCTGCTGGCGACCGACCCGGACGGGGCGCTGCTGATCGGTAGCTATCTGTCCGCCTGGCTGTTTAACTACGTCATGTCAAAGTTCCTGCGGCACCTGCTGGATTTGAGAAAGTCCAGACGCGGCGAGGAGCGAAAGCTGGTTGACCGCCTGCTGGCGTACATGGACGACGTGGCCGTTTTTGCGGATCGTCTGGCCGACTTGCTTATGGCCTTAAAGCGGGGCGAAAAATGGCTTGAAAAGAACCTGGGGCTGGAATTGAAGCCGGAAAGAAAGACGGTCACATTTCTAACGGTGGAGGAGGAACGCTCCAGGAGAAAGGCGACCCGGCCAGCTGCCCGCGGCTGCCCTGGGCTGGATATGATGGGCTATGTAGTACACCGCACATACATAACGATACGCCCACGGGTATTTCTAAAAGCCCGTCGCCAATTTCTGCGGGCCGGGCGGGAACTGGAAATAACCGGGAGAATACCCCGCTTTCGCTGCTATAAGCTGGTGAGCCATTACGGCCCATTTAAGCATTCCAACAGCAGACGCGCCCAGGAGAACCTGCTGCTGATCCAGGCAGTCGCCGCCGTTTTTGGTTATTCGATCGACATGGGCGATATTGGCAACAAGTTGATCGCCGTCGTGAATGCTGTGTTCGGTGTATTGGCAATCCTGGGCATTGTCACTGACCCGACCACCGCGGGCATTGGCGATTCTAGTCAGGCCATGACCTACACCGCACCCAAAAAGTAAACGCCGGGGGTATAGACGATGAACAGCATGGAGGAAACTATGGCGGCGGTGGAGGCCGCCGCAGCTGCCGCGGCGGGGGTGCCTGCAAAGCACCGCCAGGAATACACCGGCGAAGCCATGGAAAGCATGACTATGACAGAGCTGGTAAAGGTTGCCCAGGGTAAGGGCCTGGACACCAAGAAGGCAAAGAAAAAGGCTGACGTTATCGCTCTGATCCTGGAAGCGGACGCCGCCCAGAAAACAGCAGAACCCGCAGCTGCCGACGACCTGCCGCAGCAGCCGGAAGGCCAGACCGCCGCCGCAGCAGCACAAGAGGAGCAGCCGCCCGCGGAGCATAGCGACGGGCCGGAAGCTATCGGCGGCCGCGTGTTGGTCGTCTATACTGGTATGGTCAATCTGCGGGACATGGACGGCGACGTGGACGATCTGGCGATGCAGGGCCAGACGTTCCCGGTCTGTGGTCGCCTGGCGAGGGACGGCGCGACGTGGTACAAGATCACCGACAGAGAAAAGAAGCTGCACCTGATCAGTGCGGAGGTCGTCCGCTACATGGAGTAACAGGCAGAAAAAGCCCCGGCCCGCTGTGCGGGTCGGGGTGTGCTTTATGCTGCGCGGTTCGTCCAGGTCGTACATACCAGGTGCAGCAGACCTCCGCAACCAAAATTATCCCGGATTTCGGTAAGAAATCCGGGATTTTTCTAACTTTTTGGCGCAAAATGGGGCGGTCCAAAATTTTTATGCTTCATAGATCTGCTGAGTACCATTAATGGCCTCTGCTAAATATACATTACTCCAGCGTCTTGCGCCTTCTTTATCCCGATTGAGCAGATGCCGGTAGAGCTCCTCCACATTGCTGTGAAGTGCTGCGACACCGTATTTCTTGCAGAAGCGGATCCAAAGGGATATACATGGTACTTTGAAGGAGGTATAAATCAAGGGCAGGATGTGGTTGCCGCCCATGAGGGTCATTTCATGGTGAAACCGGAAGGCGATCTCCGCAGCCTGGGCAGGTGTGGGATTTTCAGCCAGTCGATCAACAAATGTTCCAAGCATCTCCAATTGTTCATCGCTGGCGTTGTCAATGACCCGATGCAGGGTCATCTGCTCCAAGCCCCAGCGGACTTCCAGAATGGAGCGGATCTCCTCTTTGCCGAGCATCCCGCCATTGTAGTCCATAATGGCCATAAGGGTCTCCATGTTTCCATCACGGCGATAGTCGGCAACATAGGCGCCCTGACGGGGACGCACTTCCAAAAAGCCCTGACGAGCCAGTTCTGTAATGCCGCCGTTGACAACAGCACGGGAGACACCCATCTGCTGGCAAAGTTCCCGCTCTGAGGGTAGTTTTTCTCCCATAGGCAGTTCTCCGGACAAAATCATCCCCTGCAATTTCTGTACAAACAGTTCTTTTAAACTGGGCGCGTAAAGCTGTTCAAAATTCATATGGCATTCTCCTGCAAATATCTTGGTTATACCACATACCACGAATTTATTTTATCATGCAAACTGTCGAATTTCAACCTGAGATTTTTCTATAAAACATAGAATTTCCAGTTGATAGTTGACAGTTATCCCAAATAAACTTAAACTATAATCAGTAGAAAAATACCGTTATGCTGGTATGACCAGAAAGGAGCGATGCTTTTGGAAAAGGTAAGAATTTTGGAAGTTAAGCAAAGTGTATTCGCAAACAACGATGCCCAGGCAGAGAAACTTCGGGAAGAACTGAAGCAGAAGGGAATCTATCTTCTGAACCTGATGTCTTCTCCCGGAAGCGGCAAAACCACCACCCTGACCCGGCTGATTGAGCTTTTGAAAGAGGACCTGAAGATCGGTGTGATGGAGGCGGACATTGACTCGGATGTGGATGCTGTCACTATCGCCGCCACCGGCGCCAAGGCCATCCAGCTCCACACCGGCGGCATGTGCCACCTGGATGCGGCTATGACCTGCCAGGGTCTGGACGGTCTGGATGCCGGTGAAGCCGACCTGGTGGTTTTGGAAAATGTGGGTAATTTGGTTTGCCCCGCGGAGTTTGACACCGGCGCAGTGAAAAACATGGCAATCCTCTCCGTACCGGAGGGTCACGATAAGCCCCTCAAGTACCCGCTCATGTTCCAGGTCTGTGATGCGGTCCTTATCAACAAAATCGATGTAGCCCCCTACTTTGATTTTGATTTTGAAAAATGTACTGAGTACATCCGTATGCGCAATCCCAAAGCGGTCATCTTCCCCATCAGTGCCAAAACCGGCGAGGGAATCGAGGCTGTTGCTGATTGGCTGAAAGAAGAAGTAAAGAATTGGAAAGGAGTATGAGAAATGGCAGATTATCTGGCAGGTTTCTATCCCGAGTGGGTAGATAAAGAAGAAAATCCCAGGCAGATCATTTTAGACTTAGGCAAAATGATCACCAACCGGATCCCCGTAAAGCTGGGATTTCAAAAGCTCAACAAGTACGATCCCGAGTACTGGGGTCTTGCTACTCTCTTAACCGACGAGCAGGCAGAGGTGGCTCTGAAGATGGGTGTGAGAAAGCCCAAGACCATGGCCGACATGGTAAAACTCACCGGCAAGAGCGAGGAAGAACTGGAAAAGATTCTGGGCGATATGTCCTTTATGGGCATTCTGGAGTACAACTGGGAGAATCCCACCCGCACCAAGCAGTGGGTCCTGCCCATGTTCGTTCCCGGCAGTGCGGAATTTACCAACATGAATGACACCATCCTGAAGAAATATCCCGAAATGGGTCGTTTCTTCGAGCGGATGAGTCGTCTGCCTCTGGAGAAGGTCACCCCCATGGTACCTCCCGGAGGCGCCGGCATCGGCATGCACGTGATCCCCGTGGAAAAGGCCATCGAAACCGAGAACCAGTCCATTTCGGTGGAACATATCTCCCACTGGCTGGATAAGTATGAGGGCAAGTACGCCGCATCTCCCTGCTCCTGCCGCAAATCCCGTCTGACCTTCGATGAAGGCTGTGCCGATGACCCCGAAGGCTGGTGTGTTGCCGTGGGCGACATGGCTGATTACGTGGTGGAAACCGGTAAGGGTGGCCGCTACATCACCAAGGAAGAGGCTCTGGAAATCTTCCGCAAGGGCGAGGAAAACGGCTTCGTCCATCAGATCACCAACATTGACGGTGCAGACAAAATCTTCGCCATCTGCAACTGCAACATCAATGTCTGCTATGCTCTGCGTACCTCCCAGCTGTTCAACACCCCCAACCTGTCCAGAAGCGCCTATGTGGCACGGGTGGAAAAGGACGACTGCGTTGCCTGCGGCAAGTGCGTGGAGGTCTGCCCTGCCGGTGCTGTGAAGCTGGGTCAGAAGCTGTGCACCAAGGACGGCAAGCAGGTAGAGTATCCCAAGCATCCCCTGCCCAGCGAGATGAAATGGGGCCCCCATATGTGGGATGAAAACTATAGGGACAACAACCGCATCAACTGCTACGATACCGGTACCGCTCCCTGCAAGACAGCATGTCCTGCACACATTGCCGTCCAGGGTTACCTGAAGATGGCCGCTCAGGGCCGCTACACCGAAGCCCTGGCGCTGATCAAGAAAGATAATCCCCTGCCCGCTATCTGCGGCCGCATCTGCAACCGCCGCTGTGAGGACGCCTGTACCAGAGGCTCCATCGACCAGGCTATCGCCATTGACGAGGTCAAGAAGTTCATTGCCCAGCAGGATCTGGACGCAGAAACCCGCTATATCCCCAAAAAGGTGGTTCCCTCCCTCAACGGCTCCTTCTCTGAGAAGGTCGCTATCATCGGCGCAGGCCCTGCGGGATTAAGCTGTGCGTTCTATCTGGCTGAAAAGGGTTACTCCCCCGTGATTTTCGAAAAGAACGAAAAGCCCGGCGGTATGCTCCGCTACGGCATCCCCAGCTTCAAGCTGGAGAAAGATGTGATTGATGCCGAAATCGACATCATCAAGGCCATGGGCGTGGAGATCAAGTGCGGCATTGAAGTGGGCAAGGATGTGACGCTGGACGAACTGCGTGCACAGGGTTACAAGGCATTCTACATTGCCATCGGCTGCCAGGGCGGACGCAAAGCGGGTATCCCCGGTGAGAATGCAGAAGGTGTCATGACCGCCGTGGACTTCCTTCGCACTGTCGGCGCTGACGAAAGCTATCCTGTAACCGGCAAGGCTGTGGTTGTTGGCGGCGGCAATGTGGCCATCGACGTGGCAAGAACCGCCCAGCGCTGCGGCGCAGAGTCTGTAGCTATGTTCTGCCTGGAGCCTCGGGACAAGATGCCAGCCTCCGAAGAAGAAATCGCAGAAGCTCTGGAAGAGGATGTGACAATCGACTGCGGCTGGGGCCCCAAGGAAATTCTCACTGAAAACGGCCGTGTAACCGGCATCGTCTTCAAGCGCTGCGTCAGCGTATGGGATAAAGACGGCAAGTTTGCACCTGCATATGATGAAAATGACACCAAGACCGTTCCCTGCGGCCGGGCATTCCTGTCCATCGGTCAGAGCATTCTGTGGGGTGATCTGCTGAAGGGCTCCAAGGTGGAACTGGGCCGCGGAAATGGTGCAGTTGCAGACAGCCTTACCTATCAGACCGCGGAACCCGATATCTTCGTTGGCGGCGATGTGTACACCGGCCCCAAGTTTGCCATCGATGCCATCGCTGCTGGCCGTGAGGGTGCTATCTCCATCCACCGGTTCGTGCAGCCCCATTCCAGTCTGACTATCGGCCGTAACCGCCGTGAATTCATCGCCCTGGATAAGGACAACATCAAGGTAGAGCAGTACGACAACGCCTCCCGTCAGATCCCCGGCACCCGTAAGGATGTTGACCACAAGAAGTCCTTCCGGGATGCAAAGCTCCCCTTCACGGAAGAGCAGGTCAAGGCAGAAACGGCAAGATGCCTGGGCTGCGGCGCATCCGTCGTTGACCCCAACAAGTGCATCGGCTGCGGTGTCTGCACCACCAAGTGTGAATTCGGTGCCATTAAGCTCCATCGTGAGCGCCCCGAGTGTTCCAACATGATCCCCAGCGAGAAGAAGCTGCCTTATGTTCTGGGAAACGGTGCAAAGCAGGCCCTGAAGATCAAGTTCTCCAAGAAAAAGGAGCAGTAGATGCACGAACTGGGTGTTGTGTTTCATATTATCGACTCTTTGGAAGAAGTCGCCAAAGAAAATGATGTGACCCAGATCCAGAGCGTAACCATTGAGATTGGTGAGGTATCCACGGTGATCCCTCACTATCTCACCGATTGCTGGGAATGGGCCATCAAAAAGAAGCCTATGCTCACAGGCTGCGCAATGAAGGTGGAAATCCTGCCGGCAATTACCTGGTGTGACGGCTGCAAGCAGGAATACCCCACTGTGCAGCACGGTCGCATCTGCCCATATTGTGGCAGTGAGAAGACCTGGCTTTTGAAGGGAAACGAACTAAACATCAAAGAAGTAGAAGTCATATAAGGAGGTTATCTTATGTTATTCCAGATTTATGGCGAAACCGCCGGTTTCCAGCTTCTTGGCTGGCTGATGGTATTTGTGGGTCTGATTCTCGCCAATGAATTTGCACGCCGGACAAAATGGGGCGGCATTGCCTGCTTCCTGGTTCTGCCTGTAGGTCTGACTATTTACTTTATCTCCATTTATGTAGGCGCTGCTATGGGTGCCCAGTGGGCGCTGAATAATCCCACCTATGTCTACATGAACAGCTGGTTCCATTATTTCAAGCTCTATGCCGCGACATTGGGCTGCATCGGCTTTATGATGCTGAAATACAAGTGGTCCATCGGCAAAACGGATTGGTTCAAGGTGTTCCCCTTCCTGATCGTGGCCGCCAATATTCTGATTGCTGTGGTCAGCGACTTCGAATCCGGCATCAAGGGTGCCCTTTCTCCCGACGGCTGGTGGCTGTCCAGCGAAAATGTCTGGCTCTATGGTGGCTGGTGGAACTGGCTCAACGGCGCTGCCGGTATCATCAACATCTTCTGCATGACCGGCTGGTGGGGTATCTACGTTTCCAAAGATAAGAAAGATATGCTGTGGCCCGATATGATCTGGCTGTATATCCTGGCCTATGATGTGTGGAACTTCCAGTACACCTATCTGAACCTGCCTACCCACACATGGTATTGCGGTCTGGCGCTGCTGCTGGCTCCCACTGTTGCTAATGCCCTGTGGAATAAGGGCGGCTGGATCCAGAACCGGGCAAATACCCTGGCTCTGTGGTGTATGTTCGCTCAGGTGTTCCCCCTGTTCCAGGATAGGAGCATCTTCACTACCCTCCCGGTACTGTATGCTGACGGCTTCATGGATGCCGCTATCCGTCCGACCCTGGTAAATCCTGTTCCCCAGGGCGTGATTTCCATTGCTTCGCTGGCCATTAATGTGCTGGCTCTGGCGCTGATTATCAAGCGCTCCAAGGAACAGAAGAAGAATCCCTACAAGCAGGAAATTTTCACTGACGCCAAGGACTTCCAGCTGGCAATGGCTAGAGCGGAAGATAAGTAACCCACATAGCACCAGAGGCTGCAGAATTTCTGCAGCCTCTTTTTGGCCTTGGCCATTGCAATTTGGTGGGCATAAATATTTGCTGTGGTCGTGGCGTTGGTATGGCCAAACTCATTGGCGGTGGTGACAATATCTACACCATAAAGCATACGAACAGTCCCTTTTTATTGGACAGAATCTTAGTATATAATAGAGATGTAAGATCCGGAGGGTATCACCTGTGGAGCGGAATCAACACAAACTAGGAGGAATCACAAATGACAATGTCCATTGAAGAATTTAAAGAGATCTACAAAACCAGCACACAGCAAACGGATGCGTCCGAGGAGCAGGCAGAAGAAACCATTCAAAAAGAAATCGACTATCCAAACAGTACATATATGGTCGTTTCCAAAATCGGCTACCTGATCGGCGTGCCCAAGGAGATTTTTGACCGGGGGCAGCTGGATGGGGAGCATTATGCCAAAATGAATCAAAACAAAAATGCACGGATCATTCGAAACTTGTGCCTGATCCGGAACGGCATTGAGCAGAACTACACCAAGATCAGCGCGGCATTTTATCACGATATCAAAAACCTGCACACCCTTCCACAGTACATTGACCAGGAAGCGATTCGGCAGCTAAGCCAGGACGGAATTCAGATCATCAAAGCAAACTACCCTCTGGACAAGTATGTCATGGACATCAACCGGGAAATTGCAAACCGGATCAACAATGTCAAGAGCCTGCTGCCAATCTGGCTGAAGTGGAACTATGTCAGACCTCTCTTTATTATGCCCAACGGCACCAAGCCGGAAGGCGTGAAGGCTGCGGGCAACGAGTACAATGCCCATCGCGGAGACTATCCCTTCCAGGTCTACATCAACTGGGGCGGAAGCGGCCAGGGCAACATCCTGTTTAACGACAAAAAGTTTGTGAGCCTTCTGTACGAAGAACACGAGGACTGCTTCCAGGACATGAGCAAGGTCACCGATGCCGGTAATATTGCCAAGGACGGCATCTATGCCTTCCTGAATCAGGCCCAGCAGGCGGCAATCGTTGTGGACTGCGAAAACTCCGATCCCTACAAGCTCTATGCCATGCTCAACAACCTGGATCAGAATGCACTGCTGAGCAAGATCAGCAAAATTCTCCTCTTTGACGATGTCCACGCCAGCTCTGCCTGGGAGGTCTTGAACGAGTTCACCGAGATCCCGGTGGAGCGGATCTTGCTGCAGCGGGTGAAGGAGGAGAAATCCTTCCTGGATATCCGGCTTTCCGTGGGGGTGTGCAAGGAGTTCTATCAGAATAAGATCGATTCCTTTATTTTAGCTTCCTCCGATTCCGATTACTGGGGCCTGATCCCCACGCTGGAAGAGGCGCGGTTCCTGGTTCTTGTGGAGGAAGAAAAGGTCAGCGGTGCCATTCGGCACACTCTGGAGGATGCGGGCATCACCTACTGCTATCTGGATGATTTCTGCACCGGCAACAGCAACCAGATCAAGGAACGAGCCCTGCTGAAGGAGCTGCGTCAGCGCCTGGAGGAAGAGGTAAACTTCAACATCCAGGATATCCTCAGAGAGGTTTACGAAGTGACCCGGGCGGACATGGCCGCCGGTGAAAAGGATCAGTTCTATGCCCGCTACATCAAGCCCATGCACATTGAGATCGATCAAGACGGTGAAGTGTACCTCCGCCTTGGGGAGAAGTAAGGAAACATCCAACACCCCAAAACAGGCAGGCCCCAAGTGGGACCTGCCTGTTTTGAGTGTGGGCAATGATTGCACCGGTATGTTATACATTATTGTTTCGGGGACCTGTGAAGCTGTTGAACATAGAATCTGCTCATTCCATTACCGAGGGATATCACCATGTGTTTTTTCTCGGGTTTTCTTTTGAGCGCTTACGTATTTGTGAATGCAAACCTCAAAGCAGTTTGCTCCATGCACGCCTTCTATCCTACGGCCTGTGTCAGCACACATGCCGTTGTGCTTTGCGACATGAACGGCAGGCAAATGCCGCTCTCACCCGCGCCGACCAGCAGCTCCGTGCCGCTCGGGCTGATCAGGAGGGGATACGTCTCACACAAATACATCGGACCGTCCGTGACGCCATAGTGTTTACCGCCCACAAGCGACAAGCTGAGCGTCACATAGCTCGGCCCGTCCTGAATGGTCTGAATCGTCCAGAAACCGCTCCACATCTCCTCAAATTCGTCGCTGTCTTCGTATACCCAATTCAGATCGACCGTACCGCCCGTCTCATCCTCAGGATAGAAGCGCAGCGAGAAATAGGCATAGCGGCTGGTTTCCCCCACCATGGTTTCTGTGATCCAGCCCATACCGTCACGCTGCGATCCGGCAAGACCGAGCGCGGTCATGCCGCTCCAGCCGTCGGCAAGCCACGCGGAAAACTCGGCCGGGACGTTGTACCAGGCATATTCCGTAAAGTCAAACGAAAGATAGTCTCCAGCTTCCGATATACACGGCGCAAGATAGCTCATCGCATCAAACGAGGGATACCATTCGCAGGTATTCCCGTTGTTGTCAGTGATGAAGACCTGGGTGTCGGCCTCATATGCAACGCCGTCAAGATTTGCAAAGAGCAGCACCGGCTCGCCGCTCTCCGACCGGTAGAGCACCTCCGTGACCTCGTCGGTCTGTGTTTTTTCGTTCCACTGCACACGGTTGATTGCAACCGTCGCGTTCTCGTCGACCGGCACGATGCAGTACAGATGCCCCGCACCGCCGATAATGTGCTCCTCGTCGATCTCAGCGATGAAGGGGTATTCGAGGAGCAGTGCCTCATTGGTTTCCCACAGCCATGGGGGGAAGCCCGCCTCGAAGCCCTCCTCAAACAGGCCGCCGACATAGCCGAGATATGCCGCGCCAAACATTGTCATTGGAAATTCGATTCTGTCCCGCAGCCGTCCAAGCGAGGTCTCTGCCTCCTGTGAAAAACCGTATTGTACCGGCTGTGTGTCCACGGCCTCATTTCGTGACGTGCGATTGCTCATATCGCTCTGCGATATAGCTTCTTCCGGCTGTTTCTCCGGCGTTTTTTTATCGGCCTTTGTGGGAAAGTCAACCTTATCTGTACTCATTTTGGGTTCGTCCGACTCCGGTTGCGTCTTCTGCGCGCAGGCACAAAGCGACAGCAGCAGAGCCAGTGCCAGCAGCAGCGCGAGTATTTGTTTGTGTGCTGTTTTCATGGTCGCTCCTTTCAAAATTTTCCGCTTCGGCCGGAACCGCCACCGCCGGATTCGCTGTGACTGCTCCCGCTCCAAATTGGGGCGGGAGCCGGTTTTATACAGATTTTCAGAAGTACGACGCCCTTATTTGAACGTCATGTTGTTTAGAATGATGTCCGGCATCGTTCCCGGGACGCAGTCCAAGTTGCGAAGGCCGATGGAAAGGGCACGGCTGTCGTCAAGCTGCGCGATATACTGAATCCATCAGACGTAGCCCTTCTGTACCTGCTCTTCGGTCACGATGCCGTCTCCGCCGGATGCCGCAGCGTCCGTCTGGGTGAGCGGGGCGCTGTCATGCGGATTGAAGTCGTTCGACGGGTCTTCTCCGATGGCGTCCGGCATGGACTTGCCCGCGTCAATCAGCGGCAGATACCAGTCGGTATAGCGGTAGGGATAGCCGCTCTCGTCCATGTCCTCCCAGTACAGGCCCCACGGGCGCAGATAGATGTCGTAGTGGAACGCGTTGTCGCCGTTTTCGTAGTCGCCGTCGATCCAGATCAGGTCGTCATAGTCCAGAAGGCCGGGATCGACGATCCAGTCCGCATGTGCCAGTGCCGTGTCCGTGAACCGGCCGCCCTCGGACATGACCGTACCGTGCTCGCCGGTTCCGGCTTCATTCAGGCTGACGGAGGCCAGAGCCATGGGGTCGGCTCTGGTGTAGTCCTCATCCCAGAGTGTGATGGTACCCGTATAGTCTGCGCCAATGGCGATCTCGCCGCAGACATCCCACCATTGCCCTTCCATGCTCTCGTAAGAGCCCGAGCAACCGGTCATTTTCCACCAGCCGTACCATGCGCCGTTCCACCAGTCGAGCAGCGCGTCGCCGGTCGCGGCGGTCAGCCCGCCGTCATCCGTCATGCCCGTCTCCGTGGTCTCCACGCGGCTGAGCGTGGAGGGATCGACGGTGATCTTGCCGCTTTTCTTGCCGAAGATCTGTTCAAAAGTCGCCTCCACCGTACCGGTCGGGTCGCGCAGCACATAGGCCGTCTGCACCTCCAGCGTTGTGCCCGGAGCGACATCTGTAAACTGGCCATCTATCACGGTTTTAAAGGTGTCGTAGTCGGTAAAGACAGTTGCAACCTCCAGTTCTACGCCGTTTTGCATAACCGTTTCATCGACGCTCCAGAGATACGACGCATTGTCTTTGCCCTTGTTTGTGAAGTCCAGTGTCAGAACGATTGCGTCATTTCCGTCCGAATCTTCCATGATGCACGCGCCCTTGTAGAGCAGCTCATAGTCGCCGAGCTTGATCAAATTGGAATCTTTCGCCTTATCCTTTCCGCAGGCGGTGAGGCTGCTGAGCAGCATCGGCATCGCAAGAAGCAGGCATAGAAGCTTGGTCTTCGTCTGTTTCATAATTCCCTCCCAATATCCTTCAGGGATGCACGAATAGTGCTTTCTCCTTTCAAAAATCAAGTGTGGCTGACGTGTGGTGTGCTGCCTGATCTTTTTGTGACGGTTCTGCACCTGAAAGCCATGCCGGGGCTTTTGCCCCTTCCGGCTCAGCCGCCGGTCACGTCTGCAAAGTCCAGAACATCCGGGTTTGCCTCTTGCAGATCTCTTGCTCTTGTTACCATAAATTTTCCCGCGTCCTCGTCCAGAAGCACCTTGGTGTTCGTGCCGAGCGTCCGGGTGGTGTGGAACGCCGCAACCTTCTGCCGGTTTTCCTCACGGTAGGCAAGCTGCGCCTTGATCTCCTCGACGGTGCTGCTGCGCCGGTCAGAGAACCACGGCGAGAGCTTTTTGGCACAGTTTTTGCAGAGATTCCCGTTTTCCAGCTTGCGGTTGCCAAGTAAGCCGATCTTTTCTCCGCAAATATCGCAATATTTCTTATCGAACAGTCCCATATATGTACCAATCTCCTTTGTATTTGCTTCTCAAATTATGCGGCGTACTGTGCATCTGCCTTGGAATTGAGCACCGCGCCGTAGATGTACAAAGCCGGAACGGCCACGCCCGTCAGAACGCTTGTGACGTTAAACTCGCCGCCGTTGACCAGATTCATCACGATGCTCAAGACGCTGAATACAGCCACGATTGCGCCCCATACGATGAGCCCGCCTGCTTTTTCACTGCGTTTGCTGTGCTTGACGCCTTTGATTCCGGCAATCAGCTGGCAAATACCTCCGACCAGTGTCAGAAACAGCGCTGCCCAGTAGGCAAATGTCAGGCTGGAGGCCGCACCAAGTCTCGCTATCAGCGCACCCAGTCCGCTGACCAACACGCCCGC
>OIYY01000886.1_pt1 | contig 18621 bp, 21 predicted proteins | sample 1588341 | NCBI WGS metagenome assembly OIYY01 (sample SAMN03283287) | human gut metagenome | biome: human-associated habitat; material: feces | host: Homo sapiens | place: Peru | collected 2012 | reverse complement strand
GAACGGTTTCCACCGGTTCATTTTTCAATTCAAAACCTGTTGCAATAACAGTAACTTGAATTTCATTAGAAATATTTTCGTTTACTGCAGTACCGATAATAACAGTCGCATCATCCAAAACTGCATCATGAATAATATTTGCAGCATCTGTAATTTCGTGAAGTGTCATATCAGGGCCACCCGTAATATTAACGATTACACCGGAAGCACCATTGATAGAAGTTTCCAACAACTGTGAATTGATAGCGATTTCAGCAGCTTTAATAGCTCTGCCTTCACCTGTCGCACGACCGATACCCATAAGAGCGGAACCTGATGCTTGCATAACGTTTTTAACATCAGCAAAGTCAACGTTGATTAGACCAGGAATTGTGATGATATCAGATATACCTTGAACACCTCTTAGAAGAACTTCATCAACTACGATAAATGATTCTTGAAGTGATACACGTCTATCAACAACATCTAACAATTTATCATTAGGAATAACGATAAGAGCATCTACTGATTCTCTTAATTTTTCAAGACCTTGTTGTGCTTGGTTTTGTCTTCTCTTACCTTCAAAAGAGAAAGGTTTTGTAACAACACCAATTGTCAAAATACCTAAATCTTTAGCAATTTTGGCAACAACAGGAGCAGCACCTGTACCTGTACCACCGCCCATGCCGGCAGTTACAAATACCATATCTGCACCTTCAATTGCGCTTGTGATTTCTTGTTGTGCTTCTTCTGCAGCCTTTTCACCAACTTGAGGTTCACCGCCTGCACCAAGACCGTTTGTCAACTTAGCACCCAATTGAATTTTGTTTTTGCAAGTTGAGAATTGCAAAACTTGCAAGTCAGTATTCATCAACCAGAATTCTACGCCTGTCAAACCTGACTTAATCATTCTGTTTACAGCGTTTCCGCCACCACCGCCAACACCGATAACCTTAATCTTAGCAGGGCTGATTCCTGGTGCCGGTTGTTGAGTCATATTATCTGATGATTGAATGTTTTCAATATCTTTTCTTCCGAAAATATCTGGTCCTAAATTGTCCACAATTATTCCTCTTTTATTAATTCTATACTATACCACTATATTAACATACTATTTTAAATAGAATCAAATGTAAAGTTATAAAGAGCAAAGTTTAATATAAATTTACATGACGAAACCATGTATTCATGAGGGTTAGACAAGATTTTTCGATTATTAATTTCATCCTTTGGCAGGATAAAATACAGCTTAACATATGTAATAATAAAATAGGTTTGAGGTAAACTAAAGTCTACCCTACTACAAAATCGTAGGTTGGGCAAGTATGCACAACAATAATTTTTGAGGATTTATATAATGAAAAAAATTTGTTATCTTTTGATTTTATCAATAGTTTCAACATTATTTTTCTCTGCTTGTACCGTTAAGGAACGAAAATCAACAATGGTTCAAGCAAAAAGAAGATTTGCAAAATACATTGAACCTCAAAAAGAAAACAATGTAGGTCAAATAGATTTATCAGAAGGTCCTCGTTTAAAATACGATGCTAATTTTGGTCCAAAAACTCCAAACTTTGATATCAAGATAGTAAACCCTTATTAATACAATATGGATAACAATACATTTAACAACAGAAGATTTGTCGGTAGATTAATTTATGCGGTTTTAACCGAACAAAAAAATGTAAGAGAAGCAATTTCACTTTTTCCCGACACAAAAGATAAAGATATTGAATGTGCATATCACGCACTTGTGCATTATGCTGCCGATGAAGATATTCGCTACAGAGATATTGAATATAGAGAAGAACAAGACGATTATTTGGAATTTATCGCACAAACTCTTGTAAGTGGTAAAAACTTACCAAAAAATATAGTAGCTGATTATGAAGAATATTACCATGGAATTTCACATAAATGGCAAAATGGTTTTAAAGGATTTTTAAAAGAATTTTTAAGATTTATAAATTTAGATTAAAATGCTTTTAAAATACAAAAGTTTTGTATCTTTTTTCTATCTTGAAAACCTGATTTTTTATATATTTATTGAATTACAGAGTTTTAAAAATAACAAAATTTTCGCTAAATTTTCTCATGTTCAAAACTATGTAGAAAACGTGTTCAAAAGTCAAAAGTTTTGCACATGTTTTGACATTTTTTGAAAAATATTTTTTAGTTTTTAAAATTATTGTAGAAACATGTTTAAAACTTTAAAGTTTTCTACAAGTTTTGAACATGTTTTTGAACATGTAAAAGCATTATTATTAGGTTATTTCAGGCAGTTTTGCACAAATAATTAAAGCAGATGAAGAAGAAGATGAATTTATATATATAATTAATTAATATAATTATAATAATAAGAAAAGTTCAAAACTTTTAGAAAAAATTTTCAATGTTCGATTAATAAAAAAATTTGACTTTGTTTTATTGTACCAAATTGGTATGTCATATTTGGTGATAGGAAAAAAATTCTTTTATAAAAAATTAACTCTAAATGAGTGACATTCGCGTCGCGAGCGTGCGCGGATGTCGTTTGATAATAAAAAAGAAAAAAGTTTTTGATTTTCAAAAAATATGCTATTATTAAAAAAAAGAGGTTTTTATGTTTAAAGAGTTAAGAGATGAGTTTTGCAAAAAATTAGAAAATGTTTCTGTTGATTTAGAGAAAAAATGTTGGGATTTTTATATAAATTCAACTCCTGAAAATATGCAAAAATACGAGGATGCGCAGGATAATTACTCAAAACTTTTTAGAGATAAAAAAACTTACGAAAAATTTCAAAAAATTGATAAAACTTTTCTTTCAAAACACGAAGCAAAACAGCTTAAAAACCTTTTAAAAGAATTTGACGAAGAATTAAATACAGGTGAAGAATTAAAAAAACTCCGTCAAAAAGAAAATGAAATTGCTAAAAAATTTAATTCTTACGTTTTGAAAATAGATGATAAAGAAATTACAAAAACCGAAATTACAAAGATTTTGCAAAATGAAGAAAATCTTGAAATAAGAAGAAAAGCACATGAAGCTAAAATTGCTTGCGGTGACTTGATTGCAGAAGATATGATTGAGTTTGTAAAAATGCGTAACGAGTACGCAAAAACAAAAGGTTACGAAAATTATTTTGAATACAAACTTAAAGAAGATTATGAAGTTGAAAACGAGTTTTTGGAAAAATTAATTGACGAGGTTTATTCAAAAACTCAAAATACAATAAAAGAAATTCAAACGAAAAAACAAAACGATTTGAAAAATTTCTTTAATGTAGATGAATTACAACCTTATCATTATGGGCTTTTGTTGAGTGATAATCCTGAAAAAGCTGTGAATGAAGTTTTAGACAAAAACGATATTACACTTATTTCTAAAAACATGTACAAAAGAATGGGTTATGATGTTGACAAAATGGTGGCAGACGGTCGTTTAACATTGGATTTGTTTCCAAGAAAAGGTAAAAACACACACGGATTTTGTTTCGGCGTAAAAGCAGGAAAAGATTCAAGGATTTTAGCGAATCTCACAAATAATGTTATTAGTTTGGACACTTTAAACCACGAAATGGGACATTGTGTATATGACCTAGGAATTGATACAAAACTTCCGTTCCTTGACCGCACAGCAGCCTCTCCTGCGGTCACTGAAGCTGTTGCTATGATGATGGGTGATGTTATAAAACGCGAAAATGTTTTGGCAGAATTTTTAGATAAAGATTTGTTAGAAAAATTTAAAAATTCAATAAAAGAAGATGAAGTTTCTTTTGTTTCAAAAAGCTTGTTGATTATTGATTTTGAGCGTGAATTTTATTCTAATCCTAACCAAAATCCTGCAGAACTTTGGAATAATTTGCGCGGAAAATATTTGAACAGATTTGAAGCTCCTGACAATGAATGGGCAACAATTCCGCATTATTTGTCACATCCGGCTTATTATCAAAATTATTTTAGAGCAAATTTAATGAAGGCTCAGATTTATAATTATTTAAAATCTAAACTTGGAGATATCACAGAAAATTCTGAATCTGCAAAATTTATGGACGAAAATATTTTTGCATTAGGTGCTTCTATTGATGAATACGAATTGATAGAAAAGCTTACCGGTAAAGAGTTTTCGGCTGATGATTTTGTAGAAGGCGTTTAGAAAAATGGAAAATTGTTTTATTTAAAAAACGTAGAGTAGATTTTAGTCTGCCATTAACAATTTTCCATTTTCATTTTATAAGTATTTCGCAACACTATTCATCAAATCGTATTTATTTCTTAAGCCGCTAAAGCGTTCGACTTCTTTTCCGTTTCTGAATATTAAAAATGTTGGAAACGAGTGTACGCCATATCTTATCGCAAGTTCAACTTCTTCTTCCGTGTCGACTTGTCCGATGTAGATTTTGTCTAATTCCTTTAGAACTTCTTCTTGTTTTCTGCAATAACTACACCATGGAGCGTAGAATTCAACAAGCTTAAGTCCGTTTTTTATTTCTTCATTAAAATTGTCTTTGGTCAAAGTTTTTAACATAAAAATCCCTCCTAAATAAGATTACGAGGGATTAAAGATTTTTACATTGTCTAATTGGGTATGCTCAATATTGTTAATATATTACAAGATTATTAATAAATGTTAAATAATTTGTCAATTTTTCATGCAAAATAACCTTTATATAAACATAGAAGGTTAGAAACTTAGTGAAAATACAAAACGTTAAAAAAGCTATAAATGTGTTATCAACTCCGCAGCTTGGGGTTGTGAATTTCGCGCGTAAGCCGGAAATTATTTCAATATTTGATACAGGCAAACTCCGTTATATTAATAATGTAGTCGAATATCCGACGCGCAAATTAATTTCGCCAGATGAAGTAAAAGAATTGTTTGTTAATGGCAAGATTGATGGCGGAGAGTTGAGAAATACAATGTATAGAATAAAATTCAGATTATTCTTACATTCATTTAAAAGTTTAAAGGACTTAAAACTTTGGTTACATTCTGTTGATGTATCAAGCAATATAACAAAAAATGATTGTTCTGAGATTGCAGATTTTATGAATATGCATGGAGGAAAATTTACAAATCTTTGGCGTGGTTATTCACAAACAGATATGATACCAAATATAGAGAAATTAGCGCTATTTACAAGAAGTCTTAAACGTATAGATAAATTGGAATTATACAAAAATTTAGATGAAAAGGCTTGGATAAATTGTATAGATGGTATTATCAATAAGCCATCAGAAGTTATTCGTCCACTTTTAGAGTATAAATATGATTCAAGAGAAATTAATGGGGCAATTAGCAATGGTACAACCTCTCAAAGGGTTAAGAATATGATTAATACAATAACGAGATTTTTGGATAAACAAATTCTAAAACATGATATGACTGTTTATCGTGGTGAAGGTGGTTTTGATGTTTTCAATTCTGTTATGTTAGATGAAAATAAAAAATACACATTGAAAAATGCTTTAGAAAAGATTACAAGTGAAATCGAAAATGGACAAATTAGTCAAAATGAAATTAATGAGTTTATAAAAGCTTTTATGTTAAAACGTAATGTTACTCAAGAACGTTTTATGTCAACTGCAATTGATTCAGACGCGATAGAAGATTATGCTAAAAAAGTTTATTGGAAAATAAATCTTCCAAAAGGTAGTAAAGCTTCGCTAATCGAAAGCTATAATGTTGAAAGGAAATCCGAAGCAGAAATGCTAATACAGCGATTATCACAATTATTAATCAAAGATGCAAAATATGACCACAAGAATAAACGATGGTATATAGAAGCAGATTTAGTACAGAACGACATTGAAAAGAAGGCTTTTTAATGATATAATGCAAAGGAGGTCAACATAATGAAAATAGATACAATACAACCTGCAATATCTATGCAAGGCAATATTAAAAAAAATATTTCTCGTAAATTTGCCTTGGCAGGAATGTTTTTGTCAGAAGTAGGTTATTTAGCTAAAGATATCTTTGTACCTCGCAAAAAAGTGTATGTAGAAATAGATGGCAAAAAGATAGATGAACGTGATTTGCCGAACAGTGTTTCAGGTCCTAGCGATTGGGCTGGCATGAAATGGGGGAAAATAGTCTTTTCGCCTGAAGATTAAAAGAAACTAAGAAACTTACAATCTTATGAAGAAAGACAGGCTTTTAGAAACAAACTTATAGATGAAGGCAAATACACCCAAGTGCCATACGAGAATAAGTAATTGTTATGATAAAAATCCCTCCTAAATAAGATTAAGAGGGATTAAAAATTTTTAAATTACCCAATTAGATACGATTTCTAATTAAAGTATCAACATATTGAATAGCTAATTTTGGAATATCAACTTTTTTAGCTTTTGTACCAACTGCCTTTAAAATTTCTTGAACAGAAATTGTTTTATGCGGAAGTGATACATATTTTTCAGCAGCTTCTTTGATATTTTGCAAAGCACTCCACAATGCTTTATTTGGATCGTAAATATCACGACGGCTGATGTCAATCAATTTGCCTGATTTTCTTTTTTCAAATAATAGACTGATTTCTTTTTCATTGTCGTAAATGCGTTGTTTTACTCTATCGCTTGAATCTCTTAGATTAGCATAATTTTTAAATTGTTTTGTAACATCTTCTAAAGAATCTTTTACTTTATTAAATTTATTTTCCATCACTTTGGAAGAGTCTTCTGTTGAATAACTTCTGCCAAAATAACTATTTTTTAAATCATCCGCTCTGCTATAAAACATCTCTGCATCATCATCAAGATTTTTTGTTGCATTGGCAACGGCATTTTCTATATTTTCTGCTTTTTCTTTTTTCATTTCCAAAAACTTATTCAATTTTTGATTATAAACTTTTAAAGAGTCTTCTCGGTTCATTGCAGGAACTTCTGTAATTGTCTTTCTAACCTTGCCGTTGTCGTATTCATAATAGAATTCTGTACCTAAAATATCTTTGGCTGATTTTCTTCCATTTTTTTCTGTGTAAATTTTTTCATTGTTAGGAATACAAGTTCCAAAAACATCAATATCACATTGACGTGCCATTTTAGAATCTATTTCCCAACCATTTTTAGATTCCCAAGCGTACGGACTGTATTCCATTCTCCAATTTCCACCGTTTTGTGCGGATTTATTCGTAAATAAACCTCTAAAATTTGTATTACTTATTGCATTAATTTTCATTTTGTCAACTCCTATAATTATCTGATTGTTTTTAAACCGCGAGAATAAAAATAATTTTTCAATTTATCAAAATACGGTATTAAGTTAGCTTTAACTTTTTCAAATTGTTGATTATGATTTGCTAAATCTTTATTTTTATCGGCTATAATTTGGGGTAAAGCTTTTATGTAGTCACTTATCTTTTTAATATATGTTTGGTTTTCTTCTGCTTTTCTAGTGAATTCACCGATTGATTTAGTCAATTTTTCGATATTTTCAAGAACTACATTTTTTTCAGAAGCTTCTTTTGGCATATTTTTTTCAAATATTGATTTTGTTTCGTTAAAGTTTTTAGAGGCCTCAGATTCTGATATAAAATCATTATAAGTGAAAATTTTTGTTCTATTAATTTCGTGATGACCTTCTGAGTTTATTTGAGCGAGTTTTTCAATAGAATTTAATGTTGATGCATCTTTAGTCTTGTTTGTATCTAATTGTTCAAGAATTTTTGTGTAATTGTTTTTTCTTTCTTGTAAATTTTTTATTTTTTCAGTCAACATTTTATCAATTTCTGTTCTGTGATTTAATTCCATTTCTGCTCTTGGAATATCAGCTTCACAATGTCTTATAGAATTTTTAATACTACTTATTTCAGATGCTATATTATTTTTTTTATATCTTAAATCGTCAGATTCTTTAAATATTGCTTCGCAGTTGGCAATGGTTTCTTGGTTGTATTTTGCATCGTTTACATGAGCTTTAAAATATTCGGCATTTCTTCTGGAATTTTCTTTATCAATATTATTCCAAACTTTTTGCTCGTATTCTCCAACTGTTTTGCTGTCAGCCATTTCTAAACGATAGAAATAATCTTTTGAATCTTTAAATCTTTTTTTAATTTCCCATTGATCTCCATTCGTTCCAAAATACAATTTGCTAACTTCATTATTTATATCAGGGAATTTTGGTTCATCATCATAAACTACATAATCTACCATTTCTCTAAGATTATCATTAACTTTTTCTAACGGGTCTGTATAATAAATTTTTCCTGTGATATTGTTATGAAAACCTCCAAGAGTTTTTTCTATACGTCTTCCCGTATAGGTTGCGGCAGTTCTGTGTGTTACAGGTTCTTCAAAAAGATAAGGACTTTTATCTTCTACAATGTACCCTTTAAATGCCGGTTTGGAAAAATTTGTACTACTTTTGATGGGTGATATTCTCATTAATAACCTCCTTTTTACACATAATTAGAAATTTACTAGATTAGTATATCATTTGTGATATAAAATAATATTTCATCTATATTAGAACAAACATGTTAAAAAGAAAGGTGTATTTTAAGAAATATTAAGGATATGATATTTTTAATTCAAAAATGCAGGTGCAATTTTTTTGCACCAGTAACTTTAATAAATCGTAGAAAAAGATAAAAAGAATTCTGAAATAACGTTAATCAACATTGGCAGAATCCAAATCATAATCGCTGCACCGAACACAGGTTTAAATAGGAAGCTTAATTGAAAAACGTTTACTTGTGGTGCAGTTTTAGAAATTACACCAAGAATAATATCTTGTCCTAAAGTAGCTAAAAGTACGGGAGAAGCTATTTGCAAGCCCATATAAAGTACATTAGAAGTGGTTGTTATCAAGTGATCCATATTGATAATTTTTTCAAGCGGAATAGCAACAGCGTAGATTGGAAAAATTTCAAAACTACGCATAAGAGCGTTAATTAGCCAATAAAAACCGCCGAGTTCAATAAAAATAAGAATCCCCAAAAGTGTAATAATACGGCTCAAAATAGACGTTTGACTATTAGACGTCGGATCCATTACCATGGCTGATGATAAACCCATTTGAGTATTAATCATGTCACCACCTGCTTCAATCGCTAAAATTAAAAGTTGTGCAATATATCCAATAATTGCACCTACTGCAAAGTTTAAAAGCAAAAGTAAAAGTGGTGAAATATCCGCAGGTGGTGCTGCAGGTTTAAGAATAGGAGTAATCATTACAGTAAGAATAAACACAAACGCTAATTTTACAAGTCCGGCAATTTCCTTACGGTTAAAAATCGGAGCAAAACGCACAAATCCCAACAAGCGCGCAAAAACGATTATGCCCGCTGAAAACCAGTGGTCAAATTGTGGAAATAAGATTGAGATTTGTTGTATAAGGTTGTCCATTTTTTTAAGTTGAAAGGTGGAACGGATGAAAAGTTGAAGAGTTTACCTATTCAATTTCATTCGTTTGCATTTCTGGAGGTTTATCCAATTCGTATTCATATTCTTGTGGTGGTTCGTCGATTCCAAGAATGTCGAAACCGTCGACGTCATCTATTGTTGTTTTATCTGCCTCGACCTTGACAGTAAACATAATTTTATCTTTATTGTTTTTAAGCACGCAAAACCTTGTTTCGCCTTCTTTAAGCGGACGTACAAGAAGCGTGTTTTTTTCGTTCATAACTGTAAAAATCGGACATACATCAATAATATCGTTGTTTTCGATGCTAATATCAGTAAGTTTGCCGTCTGCTGTAATAAGGCAGGTTTCGTAAGCGCAAGCGTAGCTTGCGCTTAGTATAAATATTAATGATGTAAGTAATTTTTTCAAGTTTTTTCCTTTTTATCCTGTTCCCCTCGCCCCTTGTGGGAGAGGGGTTAGGGGTGAGGGGTTTATCCCTCTTTAGTTATTGTTGGGCTGAAAGCCCAACCTACATTCTATATTTTTGGCGTGTGACTTTCAAGCGTGCCGTCATTCTGAAGCCGATTAGGCTGAAGAATTCAGCTTTTTAATAACTATTATTTTGTTATTTTATCCTTTCGTTTGGTGGGAATCTAAATCAATTGACAATTATTTATCTTCCCAACATTTTATTAATCTCAACAAAATTTCCCTTTGGCATAGGTGCTTTTGGTGCAGTATCATATTTAATCTTTTGCGCCTTGTCTATATAAGGAACTTTGCCAGGATTTTTCATAACTTCTTTAACCGTTGGCGCGTTTTTAAAAGAATCCTTCATCTCACCTTCGAAAGGAGTTGTGTATTTATAATAATCCGCAGGAAGCACAAACGCATCGTTTTTCGGAACAGAATTGAACGCGAGTGACATGCCTTCTGTAAAAAAGTTTGTAAGCAGTTTGATAAATCCCATACCGCCTATTACAATAACCAAAAATACAGCAAAGATTTTTGGTGCAGCGGCGATGGTTTGTTCTTGTACCTGTGTAACCGCCTGAATAATACCAACGACCAAACCGATTGCGGCTGCAGTCAGTACGCAAGGCATAGAGATTGAAAGCATTACCATGAAGCCTTTTGCAAGATATTCAGTTAGCATTTCCATTTTTAGGTCCTCACTCTAGTTATACTGTTTGAGTTATTTATAATTGACAATTTAATTATAACTCTGCACCAATCCCTGTACAATCAACGCCCAACCGTCAACGGCAATAAAGATAAGCAACTTGAACGGTAGAGAAATGATTGTAGGTGATAACATGAACATACCCAGTGCAAGAAGTATGTTTGCAACAACAAGGTCTAACACGATAAATGGAACGAACACAACGAAGCCAATTTCAAACGCAGTTTTTAATTCGCTCAAAATATAAGCTGGTGCAACTTCCCAAATTGTAATATCTTCAGGTGATTTTGGCGGTGTTTTATGTTTAAGTTCTACAAAAAACGCCAAATCGTTTTCCCTTGTTTGTTTCATCATAAATTCTTTTAAAGGTTTCGAGCCTTCATCAATTGTCGCAATTAAGTTTCCTGTTTTTTGATACGGCACAGAACCTCTTTCATACATTTGTTGAAAAACTCCACCCATTGTGTAAAATGTTAAAATCATACACAACCCAATTGTAACGATTGCAGGTGGTACTTGAACACCCATTGCTGTTTTTAAAAGAGAAAATACAATTGTAAATCTCAAAAAACAAGTCATACAGCAAAATACAAACGGTAAAAGCGAAAATAGCGACATTACCGTAAGCATTTGTAAAACAGGGTTCATATCTTTTATTACTGAGTCCATTTTTATTTCCTTATTTGTTTAAAACTTTAAAATCGTTTTGTGAATGGAAAATGGAAAATGGAAAGTGGAAAATTGTTTTAAATAATTATTAAGATTACATAGTTCAATATTGAACGTATTTAAATTAAAGAATGTAGGGTGCAATTTTTTGCACCATTAATAATTTTCCATTTTCCACTTTCAATTGTCCATTATTAATTACCTCATCCTTTCAGCCAAATTCCTCAAAACCGACTTTCCACCAGCATTTTTAGAACTTAGCATACTTGATTTAATTCCGATATCTGATTTATCCATAAAACTTGCTTTTGGAAGCTTTGACATAGTTTCTTGGAATGTCATTGGGGACTGAATTTCTTGAAAAGCCCCCTCCCTAATCTTCCCTCGAGGAGAGGGTACTTGTGCAAGATTTGCCAAATCAGAGAACTCCCTCTCCTTAGAGGAGAGGGTTGGGGCGAGGTGTTTGCCCGTAAGGGACAAATCAGAAGAGACTTCACCCATACGGTCATTACGTATTTCATAAGCCGCACCACAATCTTCCGCTGTTTCCAATTTAGAAATCAGACTTGTTTTATCTACATCACCTGCAATCAAGAATTTTTCTCTGCCCGTTGATACTATGTAGAGTGTCTTTCTTGGCGCAAGATTCAATGTGTCAATTATTTTTAAGTATTTAGATTTTCCGCCTGTAATTCCGCCTGATGTCGCACTCTTAAAAATCAAAAGTGCAACGACGATTACTCCGACCATTGCAAGCGTATATACCATAAAATTTGCTAAATATCCCATTTATAATACGTCCTTTAAAATTATCCTACTAATTTAACGTACTTATGGAAAATTGAAAGTTGAAAATTGAAAATTATTAATGGTACAAAAAATTGCACCCTACATTTTTTAATATAATACGTTCAATATTAAATTTAATATTGATAAATTATTTAAAACAATTTTCCATTTTCCATTTTCCATTTTCAATTAAACTCATTCCTTCTTTTATTTACCGATTTCTCGCCTAAAGTCAACCTTCTTGCTCGTCTTCCACTTCAAAATCGCTATAATCAAAATCATCGCCATTTTGAGCTTGTTCTTCTGCTTCAACTTCTTCCGGCTCTTCCGATTCGTTTGAAGATTCAGAAGAAGAATCATTTACCTTTTCAATTCTTACGCCGAAACGGTCATTAATAATAACCAATTCGCCTGAAGCAACTGATTTTCCGCCAACTTTCAAAGAAATTTTATTGTCGTAAACAGAACACAAGTCAACAATCAAGCCTTCTTCAATGCTCTTAAGCTCGCCCAAAGTAATTTTAACTTTGTCAAACTCTGCTGACATGTCAACCTGAATACTATCCCACAAATTAGTGTTTGTATTATCTTCCATACCGCCTCCTCCGCTGGCATCATAAGGTTCTATTATTTTAATGTTTGGTTTAACTTGAAATTTCTGAACAATATTGTTGCACACAAGTGTCATTTCAGATGAATTACTGTTTTCAAAAACAACAATGTCGCCTACATCAAGTCTTTTTATATCTGCAACAGGGAAAGTTGTGCTTCCCAAAATCAATTTCACATCAACAAGACTACTTGCAAAATCTCTGTCCTCAAATCTAGGCTCGGTTCTTTGAATTTCTTGAGGTGAAAGAATGTCTTTCGGTACTGAAATTATGAATTTTGCAGCAGAATCCGAAACTTCACTTTTTACAAAATAAGTCAGATGTAAAATCTCGTTGTATCTTCTGTGCGGTTCAATTGTGAAATTTGGCGCAAGTGACTCGTACAGAAAATCGTTAAACGCTGTAATAATCCTTGCTTCAAGCTCTGTAACTTCTGTTAAATCAAATCTGCGGTTATTTTTACCGAGAACTTTATCCAGAATAACATTGATTGCATCTTGCGAAATTCTTATATAAACGTCATTTTTAGAGTTTATTTTAACCTTGGTTACAAAAAATGTATCATTTTGGGAAAGTACATTCATGTTGGTGCTGATTGACGCGAGTTTGTAATCAAAGCCATCAAAAAAGAATTCACTGCTACAGTTTTCTACAACCGGTGTGAAAACTGAATCAAACCATGCAAATTGCTTATATAATTCATCGAAGAATACTGAGTTTATCATACATATCCTGTTTGGAAGTCTTTAAGTCGTTAGGTCTTTAAGTTGTTAAGTTCGTTATAAAGATTTTTATTTAAATGAACTTAGTGTCTTAAAGACTTAATGCCCTAATTCCTTTCCTTACCACTTTCCCACGCTATAGTATCAAATTTCAGCGTTCAAGACATCAACTGTTTAGATGATTTTATTGTAATTGGCAAGCAAAACAATCTATGTGTTTTATTAAGAGGTAAATTTAATTTATAATATTTCCGTATTTTTCTTGGAGTTTACGATATTTTTTGTACTCTTGCCCCCATTTTTGCATAGAATCAATAACAGGACGCAAAGTATAACCGATATCAGTTAGGTAGTATTCAACACGATTAAAAGCGGTTTCGTCTTTTTCTCTTACAACAAGTCCGTCTTCTTCAAGTTCCTTTAAACAATTAGTCAAAACTTTAGCCGTACAACCCAATTTTTTTTTCAGCTCGACAAAACGCATTTCTTTTTTTAGCAATTCTTTTATAACAAGAATTTTCCATTTCGCTCCAACAAGTTGCAAAACAACGCTCACTGGATTTACTGCTAAATCTTTATAATGCAATTATTTATCCTCTTTGATTTTTGCAGAACTATCCCAAAGTTCGTGTAATTTTTCTTTAATTCCCATTCTACCAAACCACTTAATTATGAATCTTTCTTCATAACCAAGTCCACCATTTATTTTAGAGCAGTCTGCCAGATTAAAAACAGCTTCTGAAATAGAAACTCTCACAAAAAAGTGCGGTTGTGCATATTTTTGAGTATCCATCCATATTTTAATATTGTTATACTTTGCAGTGTTTATAGACTTTGCGTTGTGAGCGTCTGATTGTTCACTGATAACAAAATTTCTAAAACTATCTTCCATATCTTTAAATGTAGCCATTTTTCATCCTTAATTTTAATTATTTAAACTGTGTATTGGTGCAGGAATTCTTCCGCCTCTTTCTACAAAACCTGCAGAAGAAAGAGTATTTACATTCATAATCGGAGCTTCTCCTAATAAACCGCCGAATACGACTTTATCACCGACTTTTTTATTCGGAGCAGGTATAATCCTTACTGCAGTTGTTTTCTTGTTAATCATACCAATTGCCATTTCATCCGCAATCATGCCGGCAATCGTTGAAGTTGGAGTGTCGCCGGCAATTGCAATCATATCAAGCCCTACAGAGCAAACACAGGTCATTGCTTCCAATTTATCAAAAGTTAAATAACCTTTTGTAGCAGCTTCTATCATTCCGGCGTCTTCAGAAACAGGAATAAAAGCACCTGAAAGACCACCGACATAAGAACTTGCCATAATTCCGCCCTTTTTAACAGCATCATTTAGCATCGCTAATGCCGCAGTTGTTCCGTGCGCGCCGGCGTGTTCCAAACCCATAGCTTGGAAAATTTGTGCAACACTGTCACCAATTGCAGGTGTAGGTGCAAGCGATAAATCAATCACGCCAAACGGAATACCAAGCTTTTTAGCCATTTTGCGACCGATAAGTTCGCCAGTCGTTGTGATTTTGTAAGCTGTTTGTTTAATTTTGTTAGACAAAACTCCCAAATCTGCTTTTTTATCTAAATCTAAAATAGCTGCTCTTACAACCCCCGGACCTGATACGCCTATATTTAACGCACATTCAGGTTCTCCATAACCGCAATAAGCACCTGCCATAAATGGATTGTCGCTTACTGAATTACAAAAAACAACAAGCTTTGCTGCGCCCAAACCATCTTTATCCGCTGTTAATTCTGCTGATTTTTTGATTGTTTCAGCCATTTTTAGAACAGCATCCATATTTATTCCGGCTTTTGAAGTCCCAACATTTACTGATGAACATAATCTGTTTGTACAAGCTAAAGCTTCGGGTATTGCTTCGATTAAAGCCTTATCGCCCTGAGTAAAACCTTTTTCTACAAGCGCAGAAAAACCGCCAATAAAATCTATACCGAGATTATTCGCACATTCATCAAGTGTTTTGGCTATTTTTACATAATCTTTTGTCTTGCAAGCTTCACCAACCAAAGAAATCGGAGTAACTGCAATTCTTTTATTTACGATTGGAATTGAGTAATCATTTTCAATTTCGTTTGCGTAAGTAACTAAGTTATGTGCGTATTTATCGAGTTTGTATTTGATTTTGTCGCAAACTACGTTTACATCTTCACTTAAGCAATCTCTTAAACTTATTGTAAGCGTCACGGTTCTGATGTCAAAATTGTGAAGCTTAATCATATTAATGGTTTCTAAAATTAAATTTTCATCAAAAATTGTCATAACTTATCTTATTTTAGCATACTTTATAAAAAAAATGAATATATTGAAGTAAATAAGCCCAAAACTGGCAAAAAATATTTTTATGTGTTTTTCAATAACAAGAAAAGGAGTAATTATGCAAATTTTAAATAATATTTCAAATACAAATTTTATGGGCGCATTTAGAATTCAACCGCAAAATGTTAAAGCAAAGGCAGAAATCCCTGCTATGTTTACGCAAGGTTATCAGGTCTTTCGTAATATAAAAGAAAAAGGTGATATGGTTGTTGTATTGAGAGATAATTACGATAAAAGAGTCGGTAATTATATTCAGAAAAATAATCTTACGAATTTGGAATATTATCCGAAAATCAATACAAAATCAGGTTTGGATGATGAAAAACCGGAAGGTTTAATTGAGTTAATCAAAGATAAAGCTGTTGTAGTAAAAACAGAGTTAGAAGATATAATATCAACGATTTCCGAACAAAAGGGAATTAAACGACCTAAAAAATACAGAGCAGAAAAAGAAGTTAAAAAGATTTCGAACGCTTTAAGATTAAATATTGAAAATCCCATAATAGAATCAAATAAGAGTTTTACAAAAATCAGAGATAACCAAAAAGGACGTACTATAGAAGTTATAGCAACAAATCCTGCTACGAGTTATGTATATGTAAAACCTGATTCTTTGAATGAAGATTCGACAAAATGTATAATTAATACAAAAGGTCAAATTATTAAGACTTTTACGACTCCAAAAGACATCAGTAAATTTATGAAGATGTTTAGAGAGATGAAAAATGAAGGCATAAATATACTTGTGTAAAGTATAATTCTTTTTTTGTCATAATATATTAAGCTGTAGCGTGTTATTTTTGCAATAAAAATTTTGTAAATTAACACGCAAAACTTTTGACTTTTTTCTTTTAATCCTTAAAACCCTATTATCAGCTCGTTTTCAGAATGTAATGTAACGAATTGTAAATCTTTGTTTAAAAATCCTAAAGTTTTCAGAAAAAATGCCGATATAAAAATTGTAAGCAAAACAAGGATAAACAAAAAACAAAAAGTACACCCCCGAAGATTTAGGAAAGGATTAACAAATATGCGTATCGAAAATGAAATGTTAGCAAGATTCAACAAAACACAAGATTTAGAACAAAATTCAATTAACATGTCATTGTCACAAGAATTGGACTTCTTCTTTGATAATGTAATGGACACTGTAGTCGACTATTTCAAAGAAGAAGTCACTGTTTAATATTAAGCGAGACTCAATCATACACATTTATTCCACAAAATTATTAACCGCGAGTTTACTTGCGGTTTTTTATTGTATAATAAGGCTATGGGAATAAAAAGTTGGACAGATTATTTTTTGGATTTAGCAAAAACTTGCTCATCACGTTCTAATTGTTTGAGAGCGCAAGTTGGGGCAGTTATTGTCGGTCAAGATAAAAAAATTAAAGCAACAGGTTATAACGGAACGCCTTCAGGAGTTGAATCCTGCTATGAACGCGGTGAGTGTTACAGAATTAAAAACAACATTCCGTCAGGAACTTGTTACGAAACTTGCCGTTCAATTCACGCTGAACAAAACGCTATAATTCAAGCAGGACAAGACCGTTGCACAGGTGCTTCAATGTACATTTACGGTCACAACTTTATTTGTATTTTGTGTAAAAGATTTATTGTGCAGTCAGGTATTATTGATGTTTACCTCAAAAAAGACGACAATGCGCCGATTTTACATGTTTCTGTTGAAGATATAAGAAGAGAGTTGGAAAATCCACAAAGTATTTAAATGAAAATGGAAAGTGGAAAAATTTTAAAACCGTATTTTTTTTGATATTTATTTGTTTGTTTAACAATATAATTATTGAATTCATCTCTATTAATCATTTTTAATTTATCCTTTCTTTAATTTGACTAATACATCAATTTATAATAAACTTTAACAATGAAAATTAGATTTTATGAAGGTTTTAGTTTCTTAAATATCTTAATTTCTTTGTTAATTGTCAATTCGATTGTAGTTATCTGTTGTCCGATTCACATTGGTTTATTATATTTTTTTAAAGTCCCGATAAGCAATATTATTTATCATCTGCAACAATGTTCATACATAGAACTTTTAAATAACCCTTATATGGATTTACCTTTTTTTATATCAAATTTTTTGGTAATTTATTTGATACCAATATGCTCAATATTATTGGTAACTGAAAATTTTCTATTAAAATTTGGAAAAATTTCACAAAAAGAAAAAGTTGAATTTTCTAAAAAGAAAACAATAGTATTATCAATAGTATTAATTTTTGCAATTTTGGCTTATTTAGTATCTTTGGGCGGTTGGATTCATACCATGATACCTTATTCGCCTGAAGAACTCGAACAACTGAGATATGATTAATTATGTCATATTTACTAATCCTTCTTTTTGTTTTAACCTAACATTATGAATAAATTACATAAGTATTTTTCTCTGAATATTATTTCTATTTGTGGACATTTTCTCTGGTGTTTATTTTTCTACACCCTTATCCCATTTGGTATTACTCTTAGAAATGCAGTTACTATTTGTTCTATTATTTACTTATTAAATATCTTACTTTGTATTTGTTTTATATTTGAGTTCATACTTTATAACGTTTTTAATATAAAAAATATTTTTTTAGAAAAAATATGTCCTAATAAGTTTTATAATATAATTTTCATTTTTGGTTTAATATTCAGTGTTTTATTTTTTATATTAATGACCATTTTATATGTTGTTTTTTAACTGGAATTCATTTTTATCTCCATTCAAAATTCAAAACAACATTAACATTAATGTTGTTTATTTGTTATTTAGCTTATCCTACGCAGTTTCTAAAGTTTTATAACTAAACTTTGTTTCAAAGCGATTATTTTTTCATTATACATATTTTGCAAAATTAACCTTGCATTGTAAATAAAAATTTACAAAATAAAGAGTAAATTTGCACATGAGAAATTGAGATTCTGAATATTAATAATACCCTCTCCCCTTCCCCTCCCCCAAGGGAGGGAACTAAAGTCGTTCA
>OIYY01000885.1_pt1 | contig 18622 bp, 21 predicted proteins | sample 1588341 | NCBI WGS metagenome assembly OIYY01 (sample SAMN03283287) | human gut metagenome | biome: human-associated habitat; material: feces | host: Homo sapiens | place: Peru | collected 2012 | reverse complement strand
AAAACGAACGACATTCGCACCGCGAGCGTGCAGCGTTTAGCTGCGATAGCGAGCGAGAGAGTGCAAGCTCTGCTTGCTACATCCATTTGATTAAACGCTCTTACGAGCGTAGGAAGCGGTAGCGTGTTTTCTCTTTCTTTTCGTTCTTTTCTTTCTCTTTTTCTTCGCAACAAAAGAGAAAGAAAAGGACATTTCAAAAAACTTTTTATTTCAAAAAATTCTCTTACTTTTTCTTCTTTATTGCGATAAAAGAAGAAAAAGTAAGCAAAAAGAAGAAATAACGCACTGTTTTCTACGCTCTTACGAGCGTGGTTCAAATTGATGTAGCAAGCAGAGCTTGCACTCTCTCGCTCGCTATCGCAGCTAAACGCTACACGCTCGCGGCGCGATTGTCGTTCGTTATATATATATTCAAGGAGAGAAGTTTTTTACAATTTTTGTAACAATTTCTTAATACAATAAATAAAAAGTGTAAAATTTACATGTTTTTTGTTTTTATAGTATTATATATTCGTTAGTAGAAATCTGATTAGTGCAAAAATGCACTGGTAGTAAAGGAGGCACATGAATTGACAATTGTATCATCATCAATCGAAGAGCTTGAAAAGCAAAACTTGGACAAAGTAAACTTGGGACAACACGTCCTGGCAGAATTTTTTGAGTGTGATCCAAACATTCTTAATAGTAATGATAAAGTAGAAAAGTACATGATAGATGCGGCTCTCGAGTGCGGTGCTACAATCGTTCAAAAATGCTTTCATATGTTCAGCCCTTACGGAGTAAGCGGTGTTGTAATCATTTCAGAAAGCCACTTAGCAATCCACACATGGCCTGAATTAGGCTACGCGGCGGTTGATTTGTTCACTTGCGGTACAAAATGTGATCCTAAAGTTGCTTACGAATTCTTGAAAAAGAAATTTAACTCTAAAAAGGCTTCTTTCACAGAATTAAAAAGAGGTATAATCGATAGAGAAACTCTTAAACTCTCTGAACAACCTTTTGAAATTGCAGAACAATTTGAAGAATAATTAAAAGATACTTATAGAAAAAAAAGAATCGGCTTAAAGTCGGTTCTTTTTTTATGACTCTCCGTTTTTTTGTTTGAAAACATACGCCAAAATTTCGGCAACTGCAACATACATATCAGAAGGGATTACGCCATCAATCGGCACATTATTATACAAATTTCTTGCAACAGGTCTGTTTTCAACTATCGGAACATTGTTTTCTTTTGCTATTTCTCTTATCTGGAACGCCACGTAATCAACACCTTTTGCTACTACAATAGGAGCCGGAGCTTTTGTTTTATCATATTTTATCGCAACTGCGTAATGTGTCGGGTTAGTTACAACAACATCTGCTTGAGGAACTGCTGACATCATCCTTTGACGAGCCATCTGCATTTGAATAGATTTAATCCTTGCCTTAATTTTTGGATCCCCTTCCGTATCTTTATGTTCATCTTTAACTTCTTGCTTTGTCATCTTGATGGATTTTTCATATTCATAAGTTTGATATTTTTTATCCAAATAACCTAAAACAAGCATTGCCAAGCACATATTAATTATCATATTAATTAATACTGAAACAATAATATTTAAAGCAATAGGGAACTCTAAACCTACGAGCCCCAACAAATCACCCTTTCTGCTATTGATTGCCGAATAGCCACAGGCAGCAACGACTACAATTTTCAAAATAGATTTTGCGAACTCAACCATCGAACGTGGTTCAAAAGGATTAAACATCCTTTTTGCATTCTGAAGCATTCTCTGCGGTGAAAGATTTTCAAGATTGAATTTAACTTTTTCTAATGCAAAAACTTGCCCTACATCCAATCTTATAATTAATATAGAAGCAATTAACAGTAATACGAAAAATGGCAACACAATGACCGCCGTATAATGAAAATACGGCAATAATAATCCCATCACATTATCAACACTAAAACTATTCGGGTTAAGATGTGAAAACGTTTCACGCATCATATTTTGTATCGTATCTATCATATTTTTTGCAAAAACACCAAGCAAAGCAATGCCTGCAACCATAACAAGTGCGGCATCCATGTCCCTGCTTTTTGCAACGTTACCACGTTCACGCTCTTTCGTTCGCCGTCGGGTGGTGGCTTCTTCTGTTTTTTCTGCTGCTTCGTTTCCCATCTATTTCATTTTATCAGCTAAATTATATAAAGGCAAAGCTTTATTTTTTACATAATCTTTACTTGCCCTTGTTTAATAAATATTGTACAATTACTCCATTAAATACTATTAGGAGGTATTATGCCAAAAATTTATTTCGTGGATGTTACAAACAGAGATGGAGTACAAACTTCAAGATTAGGTTTAGCAAAATTACAAAAAACTATTATTAACTTAATGTTGGATGATATGGGAATTACACAGTCTGAGTTTGGTTTCCCGACTACCATGCACGAATTAAATTACCTTAATGCGAATTTAGAACTTGTAAAACGTGGTGTAATCAGAAGAACAAAGCTTTCCGGTTGGATGAGAGCTATTGCTTCTGATGTTGAGAAATCTTTTTCGAATTGTCCACTTTTAGAAAACTGCAATCTTTCGCAATCGACTTCCGAACAAATGATTTATGGTAAATATTTAGGCAAAAAAACGCCTGATGATATTATTCAAATGACTTGTGAGGCTGTAGAATGTGCAGTGTCTAAAGGTGCAAAAATTATTGGTGTAAACGCGGAAGACGCTTCAAGAAGCGACTTGGATTATTTGATAAAATTAGCAAAAGAAGTTAAAAAACGCGGTGCATACCGTTTCAGATATTGCGATACTCTTGGTTATGAAGATCCGCACACAACTTATACCAGAATTTACAGGCTTGCAAAAGAAACGCAAATGCCTATCGAAATGCATTTCCATAATGATTTAGGCATGGCGGTAGCTTGTTCTGTTGAAGGTGCAAGAGCGGCTGTCGATGCGGGAGTTGATGCTTATATTAATACAGCGATAAACGGTATGGGAGAACGCGCGGGGAATGCGGATTTGGTTTCTTGCTTGTTAGCAGTTCTGAAATCAGCAGGGTTTAAAAATTCAAATGGTGCTTTCCAAGTAGATGAAAATATTGATTTAAGCAAAGCATGGAAACTTGCAAAATACACGGCTTATGCTTTTGGTTTACCGATTCCGATAAATCAGCCTGCTGTCGGAGATAATGCTTTTGCACACGAATCAGGAATACATGCTGATGGTGCATTAAAGGATAGAAGGAACTACGAATTGTATGATTTTGAAGAACTTGGACGCGGTGAACCTGAAATTATTGAAACAGGTAGAATGATTACAACAGGTGAATATGGCGGAATTAAGGGTTTTAGAAATGTTTATGACAAGTTGGAAATCGAATTTAAGGATGAAAACGAAGCTCGAAACATTTTGGAATTGGCACGTTACGCAAACGTTCATACACAAAAACCTTTGACGGAAAGCGAATTGAAGTTTATTTATCATTATCCTGACATTGCTGCTAAGATTATGACTGTATCACCGTTCTATGAACCAACCGGCGAATTACAAAAACGTTTGGATAAAGGTAGTGTTGCAATGCCACATCATATTATTTAATGTTATTGTTGGGCAGGTATGCCCAACCGACAAACCAACCGCCCCTTTCGGAGAAGATAGAAATCAAGTCGTTGGTTAGTGCATATCACTCCCTCCCATTTTTGTCAATTCAGCATAGGGAGGGTGCCGAAGTGGGGAGAGGGTATTATTAATATTTTTTTATGTTTTTTAATTACTTGTGCAAAACTAAAATTTTTAATATAATTAACCTAATATGACCAAAGAAAAAAAAGAAAAAAATACTGTTTATATCACTCATAGTGGCGAACTGTTGTTTTGGTTGGTTGTAATACTTATAATTACAGCTTTTTCAACTTTTAATTATATTAATAAAGTTAAAACAGATAATAATTACAACATTTATCTTCCTGATGTGGACGGTTTAATTGTTGGTTCTCCTGTTAGAATGATGGGAATTGAAGTCGGGCATATTACTAAAATTAAACCAACAAATGGAGAAGTTTTTGTTAAGTTTATAATCCCCGATAAATCAATTATAATCCCGCAAGGAACTGTTGCTACGGTTGAATTTAGCGGAATGGCAGGTTCAAAGTCATTGGAATTGTATTTGCCTGATAAACAAACATTTATTAATAAAGATGTGCCTATTTTGGCAGTAAATCCGCCAAAACGTTTACATGACGCAATGGGGCTTCTTAATGAAATGTTTGATAAATTCAATGCAATTATCTATACATCATCTTCTTTTGGTCAAAAAGTTAAGCAAATTGACATGCCTGCCGGAAATGCTCAAGATGCAGGTTCTTTCGTTAATTATGCAGATAAAATGGTTGATCAGGCGAATAAAAAAGCTGTGGATTTAGAAAAAAAATTAGGTGGAGTGAATAACAATGGAAAATAATAACTTAAAAATAATATCAAATCCGATTGTGAATCAAAGTTTATGTACAATGCGTGACAAAAACACAGATACACAAGGAGTTAGACTTGCGGCAAGAAAACTTACAAGAATTCTTTTATACGAAGCGACAAAGAATTTGCCTCAAAAAGATGTGGCAATTGAAACACCGCTTACAAAGTTTGTAACTAAAACAATTAATCCTGATATCACAATTATTATTTCACCGATTTTAAGAGCAGGCTTGATTTTTACGGATGAAGCCGTTGATATTCTACCACAGGCGACTATTCGCCATATTGGCATGTATAGAGATGAAAAAACTCTTAAACCCGTTTGGTATTATAACAAGGTTCCGATGCCTGTTGATAACCCAGATAATTACTATGTTTATATAACAGACCCAATGCTTGCAACCGGTAATTCTTTGATTGAAGCTATACGTCTATATGTTGAAAAAGGTATTCCGCAAGAAAATATTTGCTGTGTGTGTATGATATCATCACCAGTAGGTATTGAGGCTGTATTTAAGAATTTTCCAAATATTACCTTAATTGTTGCCGCTGTAGATGATCATTTAAACGAAAGAGGTTATATCGTTCCCGGCATGGGCGATGCAGGAGATAGAATTTTCAATACATAAATTCAAATTATTGTAAAGAATTGTTAATATTTTACTAATTGGAAAATATGTGAAAGCGTTTTTTTCAAAAAGTATTATCATTAATAATATGAATAAAACACGAAAAATTAAACTTACACAAAGAGAAGAAGAGGTGCTTAATCTACTTCTTAAAGGACACAGTAACACCCAAATAGCAAAAATGCTTTCTGTATCAGTCCATACAATAAAAGCACATGTAGAAAGTATTTACAGGAAATTTGGAGTGCACAGCAAAGTACAGGCTGCAATATTCGCAGTTATGAATAATCTTGTAGATGTTGATGAAATTATAGCTTAAGCATTAAACTTATAGCTAATTGAGTTTTTCAAGCATAACAACAGCTTGCGCTTCGATTGCCAATTTTTCACCAACAGCATCCAAACCTTCTTTTGTTTTGGCTTTTATAGAAATATCTTCTAATTCCATATTCAAATTTTTTGCTAATACTATTTTTATATTTGGAATATGAGGCATCATTTTTGGAGCTTGGGCAATAATATTTGCATCTAAATTATTTATATAATAACCTTGTTCTTGAACTTTGTGAAAAACACATTTTAGCAATTCAATACTATCTGCATCTTTGAATTTATTATCCGTATCTGGGAAAAGCGTACCGATATCACTCATAGCAAGAGCACCCAACAAAGCATCAATTATTGCATGGGTTAAAACATCAGCATCTGAATGTCCTAAAAGTCCTTTTTCAAATGGAATTTTTACTCCACCTATAATCAAATCTCTATTTTCAACTAATTTATGAATATCATAACCAATGCCGATTCTAAACTTTTGTCTTGCCATATCAAAGCCTTTCACTATAATTATATTGAATATAATATCATAACCATAAATTCTTTGATTGATAAGCATATTTAATGTAGTATAAAGATTATGATTAAGGAATACTGCACAAAGTTCTTTTTTTACTTTGATAAAAATAAAAAGACTTTTTATAAATATTCAATACTATCGTTTATCGTTGGAATGTTAGAACTTTTAGGCGTGGCATTAACTTATCCTTTTGTATTAAAGATTCTAACTAATAAACAAACTGATTTTTGGCACTCTCCTTTTATTATTGGCTTTTGCATTGTGATTTTGTTTATATTTAAAAATGCTGTCATGATTTTTTATTCATACTTACAAGCCAAATTCACAAAGGATGTAGAAAAAGAAGTAAATTTAAAATTTATAAATTATTTTTTAGGTTCTACTTTTCAAAATTCATCAAAAATTTCACTAGCGGATAAAAGAAATATTTTAGGGTTTTTAATCCCACATACAATAAATAATTTTATTTTAAGATTACAAAATTTGAGCGTAAACTTTTTTATTTTCGCGCTTATATCAGCTTTGCTTGTAATAAAGTTTCCGATTGCAATGGCAATAACTTTGTTTTTTGCTTTTTTGCTAATTTTTATACAGAATAAATGCTTTAAACCTCTTATCAATGAAATTTCTAAAAAATCTAATGAAGCTTCAAGAAATTATAACGAGAGAGGTAATGAAATTTTGTTAAATATTAAAGGTATAAAAGCTTCTCATAATGAGTTATTCTTTTTTGATAACTATAAAAACGCGATTACAGATTTTTATAAGATTTGCGCGAAAACCTCATTTGTTAATACAATTCCACCTTATGTAACAGAACCTTTTATTATTTTATTGCTATTTATTTTATTAGCAATTATATCATTGCAAAATTACAGTGAACCAAACAAGTTAATTGCCTCTTTTGCCATTATAGTATCAGCTATTTTTAGACTGGCACCGACAATTTCGCGAATTCAAACAAATTTGAACGGAATCAATGCTGTTTCAGCGAATGTCAAACAATTGTTAGATTGGTGTGACTCTTTAAAATTAAATACTATTGAGAAAATAAAGACTACAGCATATGCTAATTTTAATAACAAAATAGAGCTAAAAAACATAAACTTCTGTTACAGAGAAAATCAACCGGTTTTAAAAAATATAAACCTTGATATAAAAAAAGGAGAATTTATTGGCATTGCAGGTTTATCTGGCTCAGGTAAAACAACTCTAATTGATATAATTTCAGGCTTACTAACACCTACAAACGGTGAAATCCTTGTTGATGAAAAGAAACAAAATCTACCACTTAAGATTGGTTACATTCCACAAGAAATCTCATTAATTAATGCAACGATTAGAGAAAACGTCGCATTTGGTTCTTCGGAAATTGACGATAGCAAAATTATTGATGCACTAAAAAAAGCACAGCTTTATGAATTTATAAATCAAAATTATACTGATGGAATTTATGCAAACCCATTTGTGGATACAACGGGTTTTTCACAGGGGCAAAAACAACGATTAGCAATCGCTAGAGCTTTGTATTCCAATCCTGATATATTGATTTTGGATGAAGCAACTTCATCTTTGGATTTAAAAACCGAAGATGAACTATGCACTGTCCTGTTAAATTTGCGTGGTGAAAAAACAATTTTAGCAATTGCACACAGACTTTCTACAATTAAATCTGCAGATAAAATTATATTTATGAAAAACTCCGAGATAGCAGATATCTCAGAGTTTAACGATTTAATTAATAAAAATAATGATTTTAAAGAACTTGTTAAACTAGCTTCATTCAAAGAACCCTAACTTTATCCATTAATCTGGTAATTTTTTCTTTAAAAATAGGATCAATAGGAGATGTTGCATAACCATCTATTTTTGCAGCTTCTTCTCTTTCAATAATGCTCTTTTCTAACATAGCCAATTTTCTAATCGCAATGTTCATAAAACCTCCAAAAATTTTATTTCTAACCTTACATATATATAAAGTAAAAAAAAATAGAAAAATTGACTTTTTTGATGAGGTTTATTAAGAAATGTTACCAAGATCTTTTATTGATACGGTGGGAACCGCTTAAGCTTTTCCCACCATAAACCTTGTTCACTACCAATTAACTTTTTCAATAAGTTCAATTTCATATCCGTCAGGATCATTGATAAAAGCAATTTTAGAGCCTTTACCGTTCAAATCAAATGGCGGATAAAGATAAGAATAACCTAATTTGCTAATTTTATCAGTAAATTCATCCAAAGAGTCAACTGAGAACGCAAAATGACCAAAACCGCTGCCTAATTCATATCCGCCTTCAGGTGTTTCGTCATTGTAAGTTAGTTCAATCTGGCATGTATTTTCTTCATCTGTTAGAAAATACAACCAACAATCTTCTAATCTTTTCTTGTGATCAAGTTTCATATTAAGTACGTCTGTATAAAATGCTAAAGATTTTTCAATATCTTTAACTCTAATCATTGTGTGTAGAAATTTCATAGCTACTCCTTATTTAATAATGTACAAACAAATTATATCATGATAGAATTGTTGTATGAAAAATATATTAGAAGAAAAAGTTTATTACGCAGACACCGACGCTTATGGTGTTGTTTGGCACGGTACTTACCTTAGATGGATGGAAAAAGGTAGAGTTGAATTATGCGAAGATGCAGGATTAAATCTTATTGATTTAGAAAAGCAAGATATTGCTATGCCTGTAACAAATATGAATGTTCGCTACAAAGCATCTGCTCGTTTGAATGACATTGTAGTCGTAGAAACTTCTATCAAAGAAATGTCACCTATTAGAGTTACTTTTGAACAAACAATTCGTAACAAAGCGGATAACAAATTGTTTATTAAAGCAGAATTTGAGGTAGTTGCAATTCATAACGACGGCTCAATTTACAGAAAATTGCCGGAAGCAATTACAAACGCTTTTAAAGAAGGTTAGTATGCCTAGATTAAACAAATATATCGCATCAACCGGTTTTTGTTCAAGAAGAAAAGCCGACGAATTGATTCTTGAAGGTCGTGTTAGGGTAAACGATAGACCAATAGAAGAACTTGGGTTTTACGTTCGAGAAAAAGACCGTGTTTATATAGATAACAAACTTGTGAAACCACAAAAATTGGAGTATTACAAGTTTTATAAGCCTGCGGGTTATATTACGACATCAGAAGACGAAAAGGGTAGAAAAACAATATACGATGTAATTCCGCCTGAATTAAAGCATCTAAAACCTGTAGGAAGATTGGATAAAGAATCAACCGGACTTATTATTTTGACGAATGATGGTGAATTTATTAACGAAATGACCCATCCGTCAATTAAAGTACCTAAAGTTTATATTGTATCTATAAATGGCAAATTTACAACAGAAGACGCCGAAAAAATGTTTAATGGAATTGAAATTGAAACAGATTCCGGCGAAAAGAAAATGGCTTACGCAGAAACTTTGCCGATTGAATTAAAGAATAAATCTTCAATGATTCAAGTTGTTTTATATCAAGGTATCAATAGACAAATACGTAAAATGTTTGCGAAATTGGGCTACGAAGTTGAAAGCCTAAAAAGGATTCAACATGCAACATTAACGATAGAAGGTTTGAAAAAAGGTCAAGTTAAACCTATTAAGCCAAAGCAAGTTAAAGAATTAAAAACATATATTGCCAAAATTAAGAGGGAATATGCTAAAAATAGCAATAACAGGTAATATTGCAGCCGGAAAATCTGAAGTTGAAAAAATTATCGCTCAATATTTTCCTGTTTATGACGCAGATAAAATTGCACATAAGTTTTTAGGAAATGTAGATAGACGTGCTTTAGGTGAAAAAGTTTTCTCAGACCCTATTGCAAGGAAAAAGCTTGAAGAATACATTCATCCGAAAGTTAAGGATGAAATATTAAAAATCTTTAGTGAAAGCAAAGACAAATGTGTTTTTGTTTCAATTCCACTCTTATTTGAAACAGGGTTTGATAAATTATTTGATAAAATAATTTTTGTACAATGCGATGACGAACTTAGACTTAAACGCTTGATGAAACGTAATAATTTTACAAAAAAACAAGCTTTAAAGAGAATGAATTCACAGTTACCGCAAGATGAGAAAATAAAGAAATCTGATTTTGTCATTCACAATAATTCTTCTAAAGAAGAATTATCTGTGCAGGTTGAAAATGTTATAACTTATTTCAAAACATTATAAACACTTGCACTTATTGCATTTTCTCGTGTATAATTGATTAACGGAATTAATAATGAGGTTGTTATGGTAAAACTGGGAATTATAGGTTATCCTTTAGGACATTCAATTTCTGCTGTTATACACAAAGCTGGACTTGCGAGCATCGGATTAGAGGGTTCTTATGATGTTATGGAAACTCCACCGGAAGATTTAATAAGCAGAATTAAGTTTATAAAATCTAACGGTTACGATGGGTTTAATGTAACAATTCCACTAAAAGTTCCTATGTCACTATTTTTGGATGATATTGATGATTATGCAAATATTGCAGGTTGCGTTAATACGGTAAAGGTTGGTAAAGATAAATCATTTTACGGATTTAACACTGATATTTACGGTTTCAAAAAAGCTATACCTGAAAATATCGACTTGAACGGTAAAACTGCAAGTATTCTTGGTACAGGTGGTGCTTCAAGAGCAGCTGTTGTCGGACTTGTAGAAAGAGGAATTAAAAATATAGACTTTTATACGAGAAATATAATTAATTCAAGGCAAACACTAGAATACGTTAGAGCTAAATTTCCAGAGATTAATTTCAACGTATATCAAATTCAAAATATAAGAAGTTTGACCGCTTCTGCAATCGTAGTAAATGCAACACCGATTGGCATGAAAGGATTCATGGCTGATCAAATGCCACTGGAAAGAGTGGACTTAGACAAACTGAATCTCGATACCGTTATTTATGATATTGTTTATAATCCTGTTAAAACAGTTTTAATACAAGAGGCACAAAAAAGAGGCTTAAAAACTATTGGTGGCTTAGATATGTTAATTTATCAGGCAGAACGTGCAATTCAGATTTGGACAAATAAAAATCCTGATATTAAATTAATGAAAATTGCAGCATTGGAAGCTTTGCAATAAGGTGAGGTTTTAAATTATGTTTATTTTAGAAAAACCTTATGTGTCAGAATTTTTAATAGAAACCATTGTAAAAAATGACTGGACAATTCTGGATAATGACGCTATCGAAAATGTTGACATTGAAGAAGAAGCACTAAATTTGATTTCTTCTGAAAATGCAAAAAGTTATTATTTAGCACAAGAATACCCTTTTATTTACGGCAATTCCGAAAAATCTTTAGATTGGGTTAAAAATAATTTACCGGATTCAAACCTTAACAAGCAGATTAATTTGTTGAGGAATAAGGCAAATTTTAGAAACGCACTTAAGGACATGTATCCCGACTTCTATTACAAGTCATACGATGCAGCGGATTTAAAAGAAGTTGATGTTGCAGAATTAAAATTTCCACTAGTAATAAAACCTGTTTGTGGTTATTTAGGAAATATTGTACATATTGTTAATAATGAAAAAGAATGGAAAGAAACTGTTGATACGATAATAAAAGAAGTAAAAATTTCTAAAAACAGCTTTTTAAAGGAAATGTTAGATACCTCTGAATTTTTAATAGAGGAATTTATCGATGGTGAAGAATTTGCACTGGATGCATATTATAACAGAAATGGTGAACCTGTTATTTTAAATATTTACCAACATCCATTTCTTAATAATAAAGATTTGCGAAATACTATCTACTTAATGTCTACTGGAATTATGATTAGGTATATGGCAAAATTTGGTTTGTTGTTGCATGAAATTGGCAATTTGCTAAATTTAAAAAATCTACCTGTTCATGTGGAATTGAAAGTAACAAAAAACGATAAATATATCCCTATTGAAATAACCCCAATGCGTTTTTCTTCTTGGTGTGTTTCAGATGTGGCAAAATATGCATGGGGAATTAATGTATACGAAATGTTCTACAAACAGGAACTCCCGGACTGGAATACTATATTGAATGAAAAAGGAAAGGGAGTTTTCTATTTCTCGACCGTTGAAGTTCCACAAAGTTTAGATAAAAACAAAATAGAAGGTTTCCAGTATGAAAGTTATTTGCGTAATTTTTCAAATGTATTAGAAGTCAGAAGAATTGATCCAACAAACAATCCTTTTGCTCTAATTGTTTTTGGCTCAACATATAATAAACAAGAAGTTTTGAATATTTTATCCTTAAAAACGAATAGTTATTTTATTACAAAATAATACTAATCAAAAGCAACTTTTTCACCTTCTGTAATTATATCTTTAATTTCATCTAAAAAGCCAATCAGTTTTTCATCTTTTCCAACAAAAAAGTGAGTCATGTGTTCAAAGTTTTTATCTAGCACATTACAGATGGTGTTGTAAACTTGGGTACCTTTATCGGTTAAGGATGTTTTTCTAACCTGACGACCGTTTTTTGTTTCATTAGTACGATAAATCAAACCTTTTTCTTCAAGAGAATTAAGCATTTGAGTAATATGAGCACGTCCCTTAAACAAGAGCCTTGCCAATTCTATTTGTGAAATTTCAGGACTTCTGACAATTGTATCTAAAATACAGAATTCACCCTGCGTTATACCTATATTAGCAAAATTCTTTTTAAAAACTTGAATAAAATAACGCTCACAAACTTTTGCAGTACATTCTATTTTGAAAAGTGGACTATCCACATAATGATACTTTATCCCCATATTTCTATTTTACAATAAAAAATTAAAAAAGTGAGGGATGTTTTCATCCCCCACTAAGCTTTTTACAAACTCTAAATTACAAAGAGCTTCTGTAAATTTCTTCAACAGCTTCTTTTGTAGCCTTTGTAGGAGCAATTGCTAACAAACCGTCAAGAGAAGGTGTTGTAAATGCCAAGTTTACAAGATTTGGAACATCAGCTTCAGTGAATCCTTCGTCTTTCAATTTGTTAGGAACACCAACTGATTTTAACCACTCATAAACACCTTTAGAAGCTTCGTCAGCAGTTTCAACTTTACCAACAACAGGTTCTAAAATGTATTTTAATGTTTCAGCTTTAGCTGAGAAAATGTTTTTAACAACAGCAGGTAATAGCATTGCCAAACCTAAACCGTGTGACAAATCATGTTTTACTGCACTCAATGGGTGTTCAAGAGCATGTGTGTAGTGAAGTAAGCCGTTATCAAAGCATACACCGCCCATCATAGCTGCGTAAGCCAAGAAATATCTTGCTTCTAAATCTTCAGAATTTTCAATTGCTTTAGGTAAATACTTAGAAACAAGTGTTACAACTTCTCTTGCCAAAGTGATTGCATAAGGTGATGCAACTGTAGATGTAGCTGCTTCAATTACGTGGTTAACAGCATCAATTGAAACAAATCTTGTTTGTTTTGGTGACAATTTAACCATCAAAGCAGGGTCATCAATTGCGTATGTAGGATAAATACAATCATAAGCAATAGCAGGTTTGTAGTCTTTTTCTGGAATTGTTACAACAGCAAATCTGTTTGTTTCTGTACCTGTACCGTGGGTCAAATTAATAGCAACGATAGGAGCTGCAACATCAGGAGTGAAAGTAAATTCATAAATATCATTTGCTGTCTTTTCAGGGTATTTAAGCAAAATAGCAACTGATTTTCCTGCATCTGTAGGAGAACCACCACCAATTGCAATAACAGCTTTTGCACCAAAATCCTTTGCTATTTTTGCAGCTTCGTTTACGGCTGTAGAAGTTGGGTTTGGAGTAACGCCGTCATAATTAACATATTCTATACCGTTATTTTGTAATGCTTTTTCAACAACTGCCCATGCGCCTGTTGCTTTGTATGCGTTTTTACCGCTCATTACAATAACTTTGTCTAAGCCTTTTGATTTAAAATCTTTTGCGATATCTTCAATTTTGTTGATTGCACCGCAACCGAAAAATACAGAAGTTCTTGTTCTAATTTCACGAACTTCATGGATATTAACATCTTTTTCCCACATAAGAATTCTCCTTTCTTTAACACTACAAGATAATTATAGCCTATTAACTTAAAATGTAAAGTTTTATTAATTTTCGTAACAAAAATAGCTGAAATGTAATAGTATTGTAAAGTTTCGCTAAAAAATCATATTTACTACTTGCAAAAATCACTACAAAGTGTATAATGAGATGTATGAAATGCGCAGGACATAGTGTTTGAGCGTATAAGAGAGTAAGAGTGTATAGGAGATTTATCATGAACAAAGAAGAATTAGTAAAAGAAATTTCTAAGAAGACTAAACTTTCTCAAAAAGTTTCTTCAGATGTACTTTCAGCTACATTAGAAATCATCCAAAAAACAGTTGCTAAAGGTAAAAAAGTTACTTTAGTTGGTTTTGGTACTTGGGAAGCTCGCAAGAGAGCAGCTAGAGTAGGTAGAAATCCTCAAACCGGTAAAGAATTGAAGATTGCTGCTAAAACAGTTCCTGCATTCTCAGCTGGTAAGAGCTTCAAAGAACTTGTAAAATAGTTCATTTGAAAACTTATAAAAAGGGCGGATTTCTGAAAGAAATCCGCCCTTTTTGTTTTATTAAAACTTTATCTTATAACTTTTTGAGATTTAGGGTCTAAAATATCTCTTATTGCATCGCCTAACAAATTGAAGCAAAGAACCGCGATAAAAATCAACGCGCCAGGAGTTAAGAGCCAAGGACGATAAAAAATGTTTGTAAATTCTTGCGCTTCTTTTAGCATATTACCCCAACTAGCGTCTGGTTGTTGAATTCCAAGCCCTAAAAAACTTAAACCTGATTCCGCCAAAATGTATGATGGCACGCTCAATGTCATTGCTATAATTACATAACTTGTTGTTTGAGGTAATATATGTTTCAAAATAATTCGCCAATCAGAAGCCCCAAGCGTTTTTTCCGCCTGCACAAAATCCTCATTTTTAATAGATAAAACCATTCCCCTTACAACTCTTGCGAAGCCTGACCAACCAATCAGTGCAAGAATTACAACTATGAGGGCAAATCGTTGAACACTTGTCATACCGCTTGGAAGAATTGCAGCAAGAATTATTAAAAGATAAAAACTCGGTATTGCCATAATAGCTTCTGCAAACCTCATCATCAAAGTATCAATAATTCCACCGTAATAGCCTGAAATTCCTCCATAAATTAAACCTATAGGAAAAACTATAAGAAGGGATAAAAATCCGACAGTCATTGAAATTCGTCCCCCAAAAAGCAGACGAGAAAAAACATCGCGCCCGTTAATATCCGTTCCTAGAAGATATATTTGTCCGCCACCTTGCACGCCAAACAAATGTCCGTGAGTAAACAGTTTCAAATAGTATTTGTGACTTCTGTCTTGCTTAAAAACTGTTTGCATTAAAGAAGGTTCATATTCTCTAACATAATTATATGTGTAAGGACGCGAAAGTTTTCCGCATTCATTAATTGTATAAATTTTAGATGGCGGTGCATAAGCCATCTCTCTATTAGAATACGAGTTAGAATATGGTGCGATAAAATCCGCAAAAAGAATTAACAAATACATAATCGCAAGGATTATGAAAGCTGTTTTTGCAAATTTGTCTTGAAAGATTTTTTTTATAATTTCCATAAGTTTATTTTACCCTTTTCGCTAATGCTCTCTATAAGAGAGGGAACTATCTGCTCGCCCTAATTCTCGGATCTGCTATCATTAGCAGAATATCCGCTATCAAATTACCTAATATCAACATTATTGTCCCCATCATCAATGATGCCATAACTAAATTAATATCAGATTTCATAACCGCCTCCAAAATCAGACGTCCAAGTCCCGGAAACTGGAAAACATATTCAGTAAGCGCAGCACCACTTAAAAGTCCTGCAAACTCAAACCCTAATAACGTTATCATAGGATTTATTGCATTTCTTAGAGCGTGCTTAAAAATCACTTTGTTTTCACTCAAACCTTTTGCACGAGCAAATTTAACATAATCACTATCCAAGACTTCAAGCATATTTGCTCGCATTTGTCTTTGCAAACCTGATAAAGATATTGTAAACAAAACAATGACAGGTAAAACCAGATGCTTAGATAAATCCATTATTTTCCCACAAAAACTCATCTCGTTAAAATCATAACTAGTCAGACCTCCAACAGGAAACCACCCCGTCTTTACGGCAAAAATCAACATCAAAATAGCAAAAAAGAATGAAGGTATTGCCATTCCGATACTCGAAACTACTGTTAGAATTCTATCAAACGCTGTTTCTTTTTTTATCGCAGCCAAAATCCCAAGTGGAATTCCTACTATCCAAGTCATAAAGATTACAATACTCGTCAAAAGCAATGTGTTTGGAATTCTTTCTTTTAGTTTAGTAGAAACCTTTTCACCGGCTGAAGTATACCCTAAATCACCTTGAACAAAAGATTTTGCCCAAGAAGCATACTGAATATAAATCGGTTTATCTAGTTTTAAACGTTTCATTTCTTTACTTAATGTTTCTTGAGAAATAGAAGGATTTAAGCGAAGTTCTGCAAGCGGATCAACAGGGGAAAGTCTGATTATAAAAAAGCTTATTAAAGATACCAAAATTAAAAGTGGTATCACTTGTAGAATTCTTTTTAGTATGTATTTAAATAAATTCATTTTTACCTTTCAATATATTTAAGCCCCCACACGAATTTCTAAGTTTCGCAAAGCTCAACTTGAAATTCTACCATCCCCCTATAAAGGGAGGGTATATTAATTTATATAAACCTCATCCAAATTATAAATCAAACCACTCAGAGAAGTCGGGAAAATATTCTTAAACTTTTTCCTGATAGCAGTAATTCTAATTGGTGAATACAAATAAATTATTGGCTTTTGATTATAAATAATCGTCTGATATTTGTCATACAAAGGCTTGCGTTCTTCGTACGTAAGTTTAAGCGCGCCTTCTCTAAAAATTTCATCTAACTCTTTTTCCCAATCCAGTCTATCATCTATTGTATATCCATTTGGACGCTGATTAAACAAATGTAAGCTTCCATTTGAAGTCCAAACATTTTTGCCGTCGTGCGGTTCAAGCGGAGTTCCGGTAAGTCCCATTATTGCCATATCCCAATCATTAGTATTTGTCATTTTATTAACAAGAGAATTAAATTCAACAGGCTTAAAGTTCACCTTCATTCCCAAATCTTCTAAATCTTGTTTAACCATAACACCTAAAGCTTCGCGCTCAAGGTTACCTGCGTTTGTATATAAATCAAATTCTACTCGATTATTTAAAGAATCGTACAATTTCCCGTCTTTTTGCTTAAAACCTGCTTTTTCAAGACTCTTTTTCGCAACCTTCAAATCACACGGATGCCCTTTAATATATTTATTTAAATAAATAGAATTTAAACTCTCGGCTGTAAATAAAGGTTCTGCAACACCCGATGCGATATTTTGCACCATATTTTTTCTATCAACCGCCCAATCAATTGCAGCTCTGAAATCCCTATTAGCAAACCATTTATGTTTAATAGGGTTTACGTAAGGCTTGCCATTTTTATCTTTTCGATTATTTAGATTAATGACCAAAAACAAAGTTCCTGTATCAGGTCCTAAATTATAAACTTTATAATCTGATTTTGCTTCATTAAGTTTATATTGCGCAACATTCGCACCTCGAATTCCCAAAACATCAATTTCTTTTGCTTCAAATTTCAAAATTTCATTATTTGAATCACCAACAATCATATAAACAACTTTATCGAGATAAGGCAATTTTTTATTATTCAAATTAATTTTGTAATAATTCGGATTACGTTCAAACACAACTCTTTGCGCCGCAACATATTCTTTTAATCTGAATGTGCCACCTGACACAATAGTTTTAGGATTTGTATCAGGATTTAGAAAGGCGTTGAATACAGATTCGCCCTTATCAGAATATGGTTTAAAATAATGTTTAGGCACAATAGGATAAGAAAGTTGTCTTAAAAATGGCGCAAATGGCTTAGGTGTCGTAAACTTTACGGTATAATCATCAAGTTTTACAAGTTCAGGCAATTTACCGTCAACTTTCATCGCATCCATTGCGGAAGGATTTCCCAACCCTTTAAAAACAATTTCGTTGTATGTGTAAATTACATCCTCAGCAGTAATCGGCTTATCATCAGACCATTTTATGCCGTGCCTTAAATGGATTATGTAGTCTTGACCATTTACTTCAAAGCTCTTAGCAAGCTGTGGTTGCACTTGACCTGTTCTCGGATTTGTACCAACAAGCCCATCATACAACATTCCAGCCATAGAAGAAGATGTTGCATCTTTTGTATTACAAGGGTTGAATGTTTTTGGTTCTCCAATAGTAGAAAGCACAATTCTTCCGCCAAATTTTCCAACCGGCGCTTGTGATTGCAAATAATCCACGCCATTTATCGTAACATTTTTTTCCTGAGCAGGATATTTTATTTGAGATGAATTATCTTCTATTATTTGTAAATCTGTACATTCAGGTTTATCAACTTTAATACAAGCTTTAAGACATATCCCCAATATCAGAACTATAAATAAAAAACTTAGAACTCTCTTCATAGAATAAGAATACCACGTATAAAAAGTTTTTTCTTAGTCCTAGCGGGTAAATTATTATGAAGAAATGTAACAATTTTCCAAAAATCGTCTTCAAATCCTAAAGTTTTTG
>OIYY01000882.1_pt1 | contig 18675 bp, 15 predicted proteins | sample 1588341 | NCBI WGS metagenome assembly OIYY01 (sample SAMN03283287) | human gut metagenome | biome: human-associated habitat; material: feces | host: Homo sapiens | place: Peru | collected 2012 | reverse complement strand
AATCACGAAGGCAAAGCTTAGGCTCTGCAAAAAGATAAACTTCACGATAAATACCGCAAAGCCACCACATATCCTGGTCCTCAAGATATGAACCGTCCGAAAAACGATAAAGCTTAGCAGTAATAAGGTTTTCACCCTTTTTAAGCACTTTGGTTACATCAAATTCGTGAGGTGCCATTGAGCCCTGAGAATAGCCGACAAATTCGCCGTTAACATAAACTTCAAGTGCACTTTTTGCTGCACCGAAATGCAGGAACACTTCCCTGCCGTCAAAATTCTCATCAAGAGTAAACGATTTTCTGTAAAAACCGATTTCCTGCATATTGTGGTCGATTGAAGGAATTTTGCTTTTCATTCTGCTGAAAGCCTTCGGAAATGTGCTCGCATAATAATAAGGAACCGAATAACCCTCTGTCTGCCAAACAGACGGAACATTAATTTCATCCCAATGAGAGTCGTCAAATGAATTTAATTGAAAATTATTCGGCTGATTATTAAGTCCTCTTTGCCAATAAAATTTCCATTTACCGTTTAATGACTGCTTGTACTTACTATCATTATTTAAAAGAGCTTCTTTTTCGCTGTCAAACGGCATCATAATAGCGTGACCGTCTTCTTTGTTAACCTTGAAAATAGAAGGATCTTCCCATCTGAATTTTTCCATAAATAATACCCCTTAAAATATTTGCTGTATTTAGACACAGCACCTTTATATTACATAATATATTAATCTGTTTAAAAAGTCAACTAAATAACTTTTATTATATGTACAAATAATAGGATATAGACAAAATGCGATTATTTTGATATAATAGGTATGCTAATAAAAACTTACGGAGCAAATTGAAATTATGATAGTAAGAGTAAACAAAGATAATTTAGACGAATATGAAAACTTTATAAAAAAGCACCCAAAGGGTCTTTTTCAACATTCAAGCAAATGGGCAAAGGTTAAAAGCGCATGGAAGTTTGAAGCAGTAATGCTTAAAGACGAAAACGGTGAAATCAGGGGTTCGGCAGCCGTACTAATTCGTTCAATTCCTATTATTAAAAATTCGCTTATGTATTGTTGCCGTGGCTTTGTTTGCGACGAAAATGATTTTGACACATTTGATAAACTTTTTAATGCACTTCTTGAAATTGGCAAGGAATACAAAGCTTATTGCATCAAAATCGACCCTGAAATCGTTATTCAAAACGAAGCTTACAAGAAGCATCTTTTGCAAAAAGGTTTTATTGAACTTAACCCGGGTTGTATGGACTTTGAAAATGTACAGCCGAGGTTTGTTTACTGTTTCGACTATAACGGTATGAATGAGGATGAGCTTATGCTCACATTTAAACCCGACTACAGAAACAGAATCAGAAAAGCGCCTAAAAAAGGTGTTGAAGTTAAGATTTGCGGCAAGGAAGCGCTTGACGATTTTGTTAGAATAATGAGTGAAACCGGTGAGCGTGATGGTTTTTCAACAAGACCAAAAGAGTATTTTGAAAAAATTCTTGACTGTATGACCGATGACGCAAGGCTTTATATGGCATATTACGAGGGTAAAGCCATTGCCGGTACAATCGCAATAAAATGGGGTCAAAATGTTATGAAGTATCAATACGGTGCTTCATCAAATGCTCACAGAAATGTTTACCCTAACTATGCACTTCAATGGGAAATGATGAAATGGGGTATGGAGTGCGGATGCAAAGTTTACGACTTCGGCGGAATTTCAGGTGACTGTCAAAACCCTGACAACCCTCATTACGGTCTTTGGAGATTTAAACACGGCTTCGGCGGTTATATGAAAGAATTTGTAGGCGAATTCGATTATGTAATCAACAAACCCGTATACAAGCTTTACAACATTGCAACAAAAGTACTTGAAAAGATAAGATAAAATGAGCAGATATATTATTGATAAAAACAAATTAATTGAAAATATAGAAATTATAAAGAAAAAAGCAGGAGTTGACATTATCGGCGTAGTTAAAGGCAACGGCTACGGCTTCGGTATGTGTAACCTTGCCGAAATACTTATGCAAAACGGCATTAACACTTTTGCAGTAACGGAAGTTTATGATGTGCCGCTTCTTCGTGAAACAGTTCTTGACAAGGATATACTTGTTATGCGTTCCACTTGCATTGAAGATGAAGCTCAAATTGTGGCAAAATATAACTGCATTGCAACAATCGGTTCGCTTGAAGCTGCCAAAGTTATGGACAAAGTGTCAAAGAAACTCGGCAAAAAGACAAAATGCCACTTAAAAATAGACACAGGTATGGGCAGATACGGTTTCTTACCAAGTCAGGTTGAGGATGCAATAAAATGCTATAATTTTGAAAACCTTGATTTTTGCGGCGCTTATACTCATTTTTCTTCAGCTTTTCATAATACCGAACTTACAAAGGCTCAGCTTGAAATGTTTAAAGACACGGTTGAGCAAATTAAAAAAGCGGGTAAAAATGTAGGTATTCTTCACTGCGCTAACTCACCTGCTCTGCTTAATGTAGACGGGGTTACGCTTGACGCAGTAAGAATCGGCTCGGCATTTACCGGCAGAGTTATCACAAACGGCAAGAACCGGCTTAACCGCCTCGGCAGTTTGGAAGCGGAAGTTATTGAAACAAAAACCGTACCGTCGGGTTACTCTATCGGCTACAACGGTCAATTCAAAACTAAGAGAGAAACCAAAATTGCAATAGTTCCTATCGGTCACTTTGACGGTTTCGGTCTTGAAAAAGGCAAAGAAGTTGCTGATTTGCACTCGGTCCTTTCTCAGTTTAAACATTATTTGCAGAAAAAGCAGTTGACCGTTAACATAAACGCAAAAGTTTATAATGTTATAGGTGAAATCGGTCTTTCGCATACGGCAGTTGACATAACGGGCAGTGATGTTAAAATCGGAGATACAGCAAGCGTTGAAATCTCACCTCTTATGGTTAACCCAAATGTGCCGAGAATTTACAAATAAATAGGTATAAAAATAAGGCAGTAGCGTTAAAGCGTTACTGCCTTTCATTTTGCATTTTATTCCTTTGTATAGCCCTGCTCTTCAAGCTTTTTAATCATCATTCTTGAAACTTTATATACATCGCCGCAACCGAGAGTAATAACAAGGTCGCCGGGCTGAGCGTTTGCAAGAACATAATCGCTGATTTCCTCAAAAGTATCAAGTTGAACACTGCCCGGTACTTTATCTGCCAAATCTTTCGCTTTAATACCGATTGTGTTAACTTCCCTGCTGCCCATAATTGCAGAAATTACGCACTTATCGGGAATCTGAAGCACTTTTGCAAAATCATCAAGAAGAAGCGAAGTCCTTGTATAAGTAAACGGCTGATGAACTGCCCAAACACGGTTAAAGCCCATTTTCATTGCCGCCTCAAGAGTAACTTTAAGTTCGGCAGGATGATGAGCGTAATCGTCAGCAAAAGTAATACCGTTGAGTTTTCCTACAAGTTCAAATCTTCTGCCTGCGCCCTTAAATGCATTAAGACCGTCGCAAATACTGCCAACATCAGCACCGCTTTCATATGCCGCAACAAAAGCGCAAAGTGAATTGAGCACATTATGTTCACCCGGTACGGAAAGATGAACTGTTGCAACAAACTCGCCGTTATGGTAAACATCATATTTTGAATGAAAGCCACCCGGAACTTCAATATTCTTTGCAACCCATTCGTTACCCTCATTCTTACCGATAGAGATAAGTTTCTTGCCCTCAATACCCTTTAATGTGTCAACAGTGTTGGCATCGTCACCGTTATAAATAATTGTTTTTGTAGTCTTTTCGGCAAATTTGCGGAAAGATTTTTTAATATTGTCAAGATTTTTGAAAAAGTCCAAATGGTCTTCATCAATATTGAGTATAACAGCAATATCCGGGTTCATATGAAGAAATGTGTTGTTGAATTCACAAGATTCACAAACAAAGTTTTGACTGTGACCGAACCTACCGTAAGCATCAATAACAGGAAGCTTGCCGCCTATAACAGCACTTGGGTCAAGACCTGCGTCAAGGAGCACCTGAGTAATCATAGACGAGGTTGTCGTTTTGCCGTGAGTACCGCAAACGCCGATGCAGTTAGTAAAAATACGGCTCATGGCACCCAAAAGTTCCGCCCTTTCAAAGCAAGGAAAATTAGCCTTTGCATATTCAAGCTCTTCATTGCCTTTTAAAATCGCATTAGTATAAATAACAAGTTCAACATCGCTTGTGATATTTTCCTTAACCTGACCGAGATAAACCTTTGCACCCTCCCTTTCAATTCTTCTGAAAGTTTCGGTATCATTGTTATCCGAGCCTGAAACATTATAACCAAGCTGAATAAGAATTTCAGCAAGCGGGCACATACCGGCGCCGCCGATTCCGATAAAATGTATTCTTTTAACTTTTTTTAATATATCGTCAATATGCATATTTTTTGTATCCATAAAAGAGTCACCTCTAAAATCTTATTGAATAAATATTATACAACATTTCTTTAAAAAAATAAATACCCCAAAGCGATTAACTAATATTTTTTTATTTCATAGTATGTAGAAAGAGTTTTGGGAGTTGAAAATATGAATTTTATTATACCTTATTATGATGATAACAGGCTGGAGTATACAAGCAAGTACCTTACAAAATTAGGCTATCACGAAGTATACGATAAAAACAAAGCAGATTTTGTAATATTTGCGCCGGCTGAAAAAGAAGAAAGAATTAAAGAATTCAAAGATTTATTTATTTTTTTAGGTCAAACAAATATCGATAAAGAAAAATATCAATTTTACGATTATAACAAAAGAGAAGATTTTAAATACAAAAATGCCATGCTTACAAGTGAAGGCGCAGTAGCTCTGTATAAAATAAACAGTGACAAAGCGCTTCTTTCTTCACGGGTACTGATTACAGGATACGGAAAAATAGCAAAAGCACTTTGCAAAAGCTTAAAAAGTTTCGGTGCAAATGTTACTGTTTGTGCAAGAAGCGATATAAACAAAGCAGAAGCTCTCGGCGACACAGCAAATGTAATTGATTTTTCAAATCTTTTATGTAACGAATTTGATATAATATTCAATACCGTACCTGCCGTATGTTTTACCAAAAAAGAAATTGATACATTTAAAGAAAATGCATTATATATCGAACTTGCTTCGTTTCCGGGCGGTATTGACAAACATTATGCCAAATCAAAACATATAAATCTTATTAACGGCAGCAAGTTGCCGTCAAAATTCAGCAAGGAAAGTGCAGGCTATTTTATTGCACAAGCGATTGACAAATCTATTAAGGAGGGAATAATTTGAATATCGGGTATTGCCTGACAGGCTCATTTTGTACTTTTGCCAAATCAATAAAAACACTTGAAAAACTTGTAAGCAACGGGCACAATGTTGTACCTATTATGAGTGAAAACGCATATACTATGAACACCCGTTTTGCAAATGCAACGGACATACAAAACAGACTTATTGAAATTACCGGTAACAGCATAATTCACACAATAGAACAAGCAGAGCCGATAGGACCTAAAAAGATGTTTGATGTTCTTGCGGTAGTGCCCTGCACCGGCAACACGCTTGCAAAGCTTGCTAACGGAATTGTTGACACATCGGTTACCATGGCAGTTAAAAGTCATTTAAGAAACGGAAAGCCAGTTGTAATAGGCATTTCAACCAATGACGCTTTAGGCGGTGCAAGTAAAAACATAGGCACTCTTTTAAATTATAAAAACTATTATTTCGTGCCGTTTGGAATGGATGATTTTGACAAAAAGCCGAGAAGTATGGTGTGCGATTTTGACAAAGTTTACGAGGCAATCGAAAAAGCATATAACGGCGAAGAAATATTAAAAAAAATATATTGACTTTTTTATACCAATTATATATATTAATCGTATGGCGTTTAAAAAGCTAACGCCAAATCGGGTTAAAACGAGGATGTGTATATTGGAAAAGATAATTGACCTTAGGGATATCACTGTAAAATACGGTGACAATGTTGTACTTGACAAACTTAATCTTTATATAAACAAAAAAGAGTTTATAACGCTGCTTGGACCTTCAGGTTGTGGCAAGACCACCACTCTGCGCTGTATTGCGGGTTTTATTGAACCTGACGGCGGAGATATTGTTTTTGAAGGCAAGAGAATTAATGATGTTCCCCCTCATAAGAGAAAAGTGAACACCATTTTTCAGCGTTATGCTCTTTTTTCGCATTTGAATGTATATGAAAATATTGCTTTTGGTTTAAAGCTTCAAAAAAAGCCAAAAGATGAAATAAGAAAAACTGTTGCCGAAATGCTTGAACTCGTTAACCTTAAAGGGTTTGAAAAAAGAAGCATTGATTCGCTTTCCGGCGGTCAGCAGCAGAGAGTTGCCATTGCCCGTGCGCTTGCAAATTCTCCACATGTGCTTTTGCTTGACGAACCTCTCGGCGCTCTTGACTTAAAGCTTAGGAAAGATATGCAAACCGAACTTAAAGCTATTCAAAAAAGACTTGGAATAACCTTTATTTATGTTACCCACGACCAGGAAGAAGCGCTTTCTATGTCTGACACAGTTGTTGTTATGGACAAGGGTAAAATTCAGCAAATCGGCACGCCTGAAGATATTTACAACGAGCCGGTCAACGCTTTTGTTGCCGACTTCATAGGAGAGTCAAATATTGTTGACGCAGTTATGATTAAAGATTATCTTGTATCTTTCGGCGGTGTGACTTTTGAATGTCTTGACAGCGGTTTTGGTGAAAATGCATTTGTTGAAGCGGTTGTAAGACCTGAGGATATTAAGATAGTTAAAAAAGGCAGTAAGGCTTCCCTTCCGGGTAAAATCACGAGCATTACTTTTAAAGGCGTTCATTTTGAAATTCTTGTTGATGTTGGCGGTTTTATTTGGATGATTCAAACTATTGAGCACCACGAAGTCGGCGAAGAAATAGGAATGTACATTGAACCTGACGCTATTCACATTATGAACAGAAGTGAATACAGCGGTGAATTCGGCGACTACTCATACTTCTCGGATGAAATGGACCATATTTCCGACGCAACATACAACTGGGAGGAAGAAAATGAAGAAAAAGAATAAGCTTTCCGCCCTTTGTGACAAGCCGTACCTTGTATGGACTGTTTTGTTTATTATTGCGCCGCTTATTATGGTTGCATTTTATGCGCTTACCGACAAAACCGGTGCGTTTTCGTTTGCAAGCGTTGAACAAATTCCGACCTATATAACAACCATTTTGCTTTCAATTCTTTACGGCGTTGCCGCAACCGCAATATGTTTACTCTTAGGTTTTCCTTTTGCTTATATTTTTTCAAAAGCACCTGCAAAATATCAAAAATTTGTTGTTTTACTCGTTATGCTTCCTATGTGGATGAACTTTCTTATCAGAACTTACAGTTGGATGACTATACTTGGCGATACGGGTATAATCAATACAGCTTTAAATGCGCTCGGTCTTGATTCGTTAAAGCTTATAAATAATGGTGGCGCCGTTATTTTGGGTATGGTATATAACTTTTTGCCATATATGATTTTGCCTATCCTTTCGGTTTTGACAAAACTTGACAATTCACTTGTTGAAGCCGCTCAGGACTTAGGCTCAAATAAGTTTGAAGTTATGAGAAAAGTAATTATTCCTCTTTCAAAGCCGGGTATACTAAGCGGTATAACAATGGTATTCGTACCTTGCGTTTCAACATTTTACATCACCCAAAAGCTCGGCGGCGGTCAGGTTGTTCTTATCGGAGATGTTATCGAAACTCAATTTCAAAGCGCAAACAACTATAACTTAGGTGCGGCTCTTTCGTTTGTATTGATGATTTTGATATTCATTTGCCTTGGGGTTATGAACTATTTTGGCGCAGATGAAAGCGACGGAGGTGTTGTAATATGAAAAAGAAAACACCTTTTTTATCTAAGCTTTATATTGTGCTCATATTCATCTTTTTATATGCGCCTATTGCCGTTATGATGCTTTTTTCACTCAATTCGACATCAAGCACATATATTTTCTCCGGTTTTTCAACCCATTGGTATGGCGAAATGTTTAAAGATACGGTTGCCATGCAGGCTCTCAAAAACACAATTTTGCTTGCTGTTTGCACTGCGCTTGTTTCAACCGTTTTGGGCGTACTTGCCGCAGTTGGTCTTTTTAATTCAAAATCGAAACTTTACAAAAGAAGTATGATGACAGCCACCAACATTCCTATGATGAACCCTGAAATTGTTACGGGTATTGCAATGATGCTTCTTTTTGTTTTTGCAGGTTCACTTGTTAATAAAAGTGATGTGCTCGGTTTTTGGACACTTCTTATTGCCCATGTAACCTTTGCGCTTCCTTATGTCATTTTGAATGTTATACCAAAGCTCAAGCAGTTTGATATGCATGTTTATGAAGCTGCACTTGACCTCGGTTGCAAGCCGGTAAAAGCATTTTTCAAAGTAGTTATGCCTGAAATTCTCAGCGGTATTATAACCGGTTGCGTTATGAGTTTTACTCTTTCGCTTGATGATTTCATAATAAGTTACTTTACTAACGGACCGAGTTTTCAAACTCTTCCTATTTATATATTTTCTATGACAAAAAAGAGAGTTAAGCCTGATATGTATGCGCTTTCGACTCTTATGTTTGTATCAATTCTCGTACTTCTTGTATTGATGAACATTGCTCAAAACAAGTCTGAAAAAAAGGGTAAGCGTGAGGCAAAATGAGAAAAATAATTACTGTTTTATTAGCTGTTATTTTGTGCTTAGGCGTCTTCCCATACTCTGCTTTAGCCGATGACAATTACTTTAGCAAAGAGCAAATTGAGTATTACAAAAATTTAGGTCTTCAAGGCACAACGGTTAATGTGTATAACTGGGGAGAATACATTTCCGACGGCAGTGAGGGCTCAATTGATGTAGTTAAAGAATTTGAAAAGCTTACCGGTTGCAAAGTAAATTATACTAACTACGAATCTAACGAAAATATGTATTCAAAGCTTACAGGCGGCGGAGTATCGTATGATGTTATCGTTCCGAGCGATTATATGATTGATAAGCTTATTGACGAAGATATGCTTCTTGAACTTGATTATGACAATATACCCAATATGAAGTATATTGACAAAGATTGTTTTAATCTGTTCTTTGACCCTGAGCAAAAATACACCGTTTGTTACAATGTAGGAACAACGATTTTAATATATAACAAAAAGCTTGTTAAAGAAGAGCCTAAGAGCTGGGATGTACTTTGGGACGAACAGTATAAAGGCAAAGTATTGATGTTTAATAATCCTCGTGATGCATTTGCCATTGCTCAGTCAATACTCGGTCAAGATTTTAATTCTACAAACGAGCAAGACTGGCTAAAAAGTGCCGAACTTTTAGCCGAGCAAAAAGATAAAGTTAACCCGGTTTATGTTATGGATGAAGTGTTTAACCTTATGGAAAGCGGTGAATATGCATTTGCAACCTACTATGCCGGCGACTATGTTTTGATGAATGAGAACAATGAAGATTTAGGCTACTGCATACCCGAAGAAGGTGTAAACGCTTTTTACGATGCTTTTTGTATTCCTAAATGTTCAAAAAATAAAAAAGGCGGAGAAGCTTTTATTAACTTTATGCAAGAGCCTGAAGTTGCGCTTGCAAACAGTGAATATATTTACTATCGCAGTGCCAACTACACCGTTGAGCAAAACGAAGAAAGTTCGCTTTACGGCAACCCGGCCGTCTATGCAAAAGTTAAAAAAGTTCAATACTTCAAAAATTTACCTCAAAACATTAACGAACTTGAAAACAGGCTTTGGACTGAAGTTAAAAGCGGTCAACTTTCAACAGACAGCAAGGAGCAAAATAAAAAAATTTACATCGAATGTGCTGTTTTAGGCGTTGCCGTTATAATTGTTATTACTGTGAAAATTATAAATAATTCAAAAAAGAAGAAAGAGCAGGATTTGAGTGATTTATATGATTAAATGTGCTATTTTTGATTTGGACGGAACTTTAGTTAACACTATTGACGATTTAGGCTACGCTACCGATTATGTACTTAAACAGTTCGGCAAAGAACCTAAATGGACTATGGATGACTACAGAATGTTCGTCGGTAACGGTGCCAAAAAGCTTGTTGAAAGAGCTTTTGAACATAAGCTTTCAGGCGAAGAACTTGAAAAAGCATATGAAATGTTCAAGGTTAGATATAATCAAGTTCTTTTAGAACACGCACACGCTTATGACGGCATTAAAGAACAGCTTGATATACTTAAAGAAAAAGGAATTAAAATAGCTGTAGTTACAAACAAGCCACACGAAAGCGCAGTTAAAATGGTTGAAACTATATTCGGCAAAGGCTATTTCAATTTAATTACCGGTGCTAAAGATGACACCCCTAAAAAGCCCGACCCAACCACAACCAAGAAAACGCTTGAAGCGCTCAACTGTACGGCTTGTGAAGCTATTTTCTTCGGTGACAGCGATGTTGATGTTAAAACAGCCAAAAACGCAGGAATCGAAGCTATCGCCTGCTCTTGGGGATTCAGGAGTTTTGAGTCGCTTTTGGCTCAATCACCGTCAGCGATTATTGACGAACCTAAGTACATATCAAAGCTTTTTTAAAAAGTTTCAAAAAAGATGTAAAAAAGTGTTGACAAACAAATATCATTTTGGTATAATTCATATCGTTGACGCGAGAGTGGCGGAATCGGCAGACGCGCACGTTTGAGGGGCGTGTGGGGCGACTCGTACGGGTTCAAGTCCCGTCTCTCGCACCAAAAAATATAGACACCATTTGGTGTCTATTTTTTTTGCTATGAGATGTATGATTTGAACTGTCTTGTATGGGGTCCCCACAAAGTCCGTCAGACTTTGTGGGGAGAGGAAAGATATATGCAGTGTTTGTTATTCTTTTGCTTGCAAAAGAATTTGAACACGGAATTTATCTTGACGAAAGTCCCGTCTCTCGCACCAAAAACAGTAATCACCATTTGGTGGTTGCTGTTTTATTTTTTTTATTTTCTGATAATATTTGATTTATGTTATTATAGTTGCAATTTGACTAATTTTGTAAATAAATAATTAATGTTTTTGTGTACAATTGACAAATATGGCTGTTTGTTATAGAATAAGCCTATGCAGACAGCAGTTAGCAGAGAGACAATGGGATGATGAAGGGCACGCTTCTTTTGGAAGGCGTGCTTTTTCATTTTACCGTTTGATACACTTTGTACTAAAAAATACCCTTCAATATCAAATTCGAACATTTGTATTGATTTTTGCTTTTTATGTGATATAATGTTTTCAGTAACCAATAATATTTGTACGGAGGCGTTTTTGTATGGCAAAGCAAAAAACATATATCGCAATAGATTTAAAATCGTTTTATGCCTCTGTTGAATGTGTTGAGCGAGGACTTGACCCGCTGAAAAATAATCTTGTTGTTGCCGATGACAGCAGAACGGAAAAGACCATTTGCCTTGCCGTGTCGCCGTCATTGAAAGCGTATGGAGTTTCGGGCAGAGCACGACTTTTTGAAGTTGTTGAGCGTGTTCGCCAGGTCAATAATAATCGCAAACTGAAAAATAATTATGCCGAATTTAAGGGCGAATCCTATAATGTCGATGAATTGACAGATGATGAGCTGAAGCTGTCGTATATCGTTGCTCCGCCTCGGATGAATCTTTACAAGAAGTACAGCAATAGGATTTTTGCCATATATTCGAGTTTTGTGTCGCCCGAAGATATTTTGGTTTATTCAATAGACGAGGTGTTCATTGACGCAACGAGTTATCTCCGCACTTCGGGCATAACCGCTAATCAAATGGCGATGGATATGATAAAAGCCGTTCTTGACGAAACGGGTATAACCGCCACTGCGGGAATAGGCACAAATATGTATCTTTGCAAGATTGCTATGGATATTGTTGCCAAGCATATTGATGCCGATGAAAACGGCGTCAGAATTGCTGAACTTGACGAAATGTCTTATCGTCAAAAATTGTGGGATTATCGTCCGATTACTGATTTTTGGCGTGTAGGCAAGGGAACTGCAAAACGGCTTGAAAGCGTTGGAATTTACACAATGGGCGATATTGCAAAATGTTCTGTCGGTTCGTCAAATGAATTCTACAATGAGGATTTGTTGTATCGACTTTTTGGCATCAACGCCGAGCTTATCATAGACCACGCTTGGGGTTGGGAACCCTGCACAATCGAGGATGTCAAGGCATACAAGCCCGACACCAAAAGCATCAGCTCCGGTCAGGTGCTCACTCGACCGTATAGCTTTGATGAAACAACCGTTATCGTGCGTGAAATGGCAGAACTTCTTGCACTTGATTTGGTGGACAAAGGAGTTACAACAGACCAAATTGTGCTCACACTTAATTATGATATAGAAAATGTAAAAAACGGCTATAAGGGCGAAATCACGATTGACGGCTACGGCAGAAAAGTGCCAAAGCACGCACACGGAACAGGGAATATAAACCGCTTGACTTCATCATCAAAGCTCATTGTTGAAACTGCATTGGCTGTGCTTTTCAGGATTGCGGACAGAAATTTGTCTGTTCGCAAGGTCAATATTTCCGCCAATCACATAACCGATGAAAATAAGGTTGAACCACAGGTTTGTCAACTCGATTTCTTCACCGATTATTCAAAGATAAAGGCGGAAGAAGATTGCTTGAAAAAAGAACGAAGCCTGCAAAACACTATGCTTCGTATTCAAAAACGATATGGCAAAAACGCTATTCTCAAAGGTACAAATTTGCAGGAATGTGCCACAACGATAGAACGCAACAATCAGGTGGGAGGTCATAAGGCAGAATGAAATATGACGATATTATATCTTTGCCGCATCACACCTCAACCAAGAGGGCGCATCTTTCCACGGCTCAACGCTCGGCACAGTTTGCTTCTTTTGCCGCCTTGAAAGGCTTTGAGGACGAAATTGCCGAAACTGCTCGTGTAACAGAAGAAAGGGTTGTTCTTGACGAAAACGAGATTGAGGCACTCAATGACGCTTTGCAGTATATTTCATATAATTTGAACGAAATTGCCGAGGTGTCAATCACTTATTTTGTGCCCGACAAATTGAAGTCGGGCGGTGCTTATGTAACTAAAGTCGGCAGTGTAAAAAAGATAGATTTTTTTGCACGCAGGGTTTTGATTGACTGCACAGAAATTCCGATTGACGATATTGTCAAAATAGAAATATAATTTTACATTCGGCTCGTGATATGATATTATATATAATATAAAATATTGTGAGGCGAGAAAATGAAAAAGATTGTTGTCGGCATACTTGCACATGTTGATTCGGGCAAAACCACATTGTCGGAGGCTATGCTGTATCATTCGGGTACCATCTCAAAACTCGGCAGGGTAGACAGCAAAAATTCTTTTTTGGACACATTTTCTCTCGAACGCTCACGAGGAATAACGATTTTTTCAAAGCAGGCACTGCTTAAATACAAGGAAACGGATATAACGCTTATTGACACGCCGGGGCATGTTGATTTTTCTGCGGAAACCGAGCGAACACTTCAAGTGCTCGATTACGCAATTTTAGTCATCAGTGCAACCGACGGTGTTCAAAGCCACACTCAAACTCTGTGGAAACTCCTTGCAAAGTATAAAGTGCCCTGCTTTATTTTTGTTAACAAGACCGATTTGGACGGCGCTGATAAGGATGTTGTTCTCTATCAGCTGAAAACCAAATTGAGCGACGGTTGCGTTGATTTCACTTTGCCTGATGATGAGTTGAACGAAAATATTGCTTTGTGCGATGATGTTCTTCTTGAAAAATATGAGGAGGGCAGCCTTGGCAAACAGGATGTCATTTTGGCAATAAAAAACAGAAAAATCTTTCCTTGTATGTTCGGCTCTGCGCTCAAACTTGACGGTGTAGATGCCTTTATGGATTTAATCAATGATTACACCGAGCAACCGCAGTATGGCTCTGATTTTGGCGCAAAGGTGTACAAAATATCCGAGGATAAAGGTCAGCGACTCACTATGATGAAAATCACGGGCGGAACGCTGAAAGTGAAAGAGATTCTGAAAAGTGAAAAAAATATAAACGGTGAAAAGGTCAATCAAATTCGCCTTTATTCAGGCGAAAAATTCACCGCTGTTGATGAGGCAACGGCAGGCACGGTTTGTGCCGTCACGGGCATAACCTTTACAAATTCGGGCGATGGATTGGGCGTTGAGGACAACTCATCAATTCCGATGCTTACCCCTGTTTTGACATATACCGTCAATGTTCCCGATGGTACAGATGCCCACACCGTGCTGTCGGATATGCGTATTTTAGAGGCGGAAGACCCGCAACTAAAGGTTGAATGGAATGAGCGTTATTCCGAAATTCATATCAAACTTATGGGTGATATTCAGCTTGAAGTTTTGCAAACTCTCTTTGCCGATAGGTTTGGAATCGATATATCCTTTGGCAAGGGCAGTATAATTTATAAAGAAACTATTGAAGAAGCGGTCGAGGGTGTCGGTCATTTTGAGCCACTCCGTCACTATGCCGAGGTGCATTTGCTGTTGAAACCCGGCAAACGAGGCAGCGGACTTGTGTTTAAAACCGATTGCAAAGAGGATGTCCTTGATAAGAATTGGCAGAGACTTATCCTCACTCATTTGTATGAAAAAACTCATATCGGTGTGCTGACAGGTTCGCCGATAACCGATATGGAAATCATCTTGAAATCGGGCAAGGCACACCCAAAACACACCGAAGGTGGCGACTTCAGGCAGGCAACTTACCGTGCTGTTCGCCAAGGACTCCGCAGTGCAAAAAGCATTTTGCTTGAGCCGTATTATGATTTTGTTCTTGAAATTCCAAATGAAAATGTCGGCAGGGCAATGTCTGATATTCAATTTATGCACGGCACATTCAATCCTCCTGAATTGGACGGGGAAATGTCCGTTTTGACAGGCTCTGCTCCTGTTTCGGCAATGTGCGATTATGCCGGCACGGTGCGTCAGTATACCCGTGGAGTAGGCAGACTTTCGTGCACACTCAAAGGTTATGAGCCTTGTCATAATGCCGAAGAAGTGATTGCTGAATTTGATTATAATCCCGACAGCGACACCGACAACACTTGCGATTCTGTGTTCTGTTCAAAGGGTGCAGGCTATAATGTAAAATGGGACGAGGTCAAAAGTCATATGCACTTGCCGAGCATACTTTCAACACCGAAAAACGAGTATGCTCCAACCTGTTCGGCAGCCAGGATGTCAAGCTATGCAGACAAAAACGATTTGTTTGCGCTTGATAAAGAACTTATGGAGATTTTTGAGCAAACCTATGGAAAAATTAAGCACAAAAATCCAAATAACAGCCACTTCACTTTTACTGAAAAAACAGAGAAACAAAACCCTAAAAAGATGCCGAAAACTCCAAAATACGAAGGTCCCGAATATCTTTTGATTGACGGCTACAATGTCATCTTTTCGTGGGATAATTTGAAAAAACTTGCCGACAGCAGTATTGACGGAGCAAGGAATGCACTCATCAATATTCTTTGCAATTATCAGGGCTACAAGAGATGCGAAGTTATTGTTGTTTTTGATGCCTACAAGGTCAAAGGCAATCACCGTGAAATTGAAAAGGTGAATAACATCACCGTTGTTTACACCAAAGAGGCGGAAACCGCAGATATGTATATCGAAAAGGCTTCGCTTGATTTGGCAAAAAAGCACAAGGTCAGAGTTGTCACCTCCGATGCTCTCGAGCAGGTTATTATCCTTGGCAACGGTGCTTTGCGTGTGTCGTCACGTGAATTTCAGGGCGAGGTAAAATCGGCAGAGGAGAATATTCGTACTATAATTGAAAATAATCATTAAACATTAAACATGATTGATTGTTTTACTGTTGAAATTTTTATAATAATATGCTATATTATTAATAAACATAAAATTTAGTTGGATTAAAAATTTATGTCTAAAAGAGTAGAGAGGATGTTTTTTAATGAAGAAAAGAAAAGCATTAAAAAAGGGACTTCGTCTTTATGAGGGCAAGGAGCTTTCAAAAGATTTTCCTATCACTGCAATTAATGCTTCCTCTGTAACCGTTTATCCTTTGAGCCAGCATATCGGCGCACCTGCCGAGCCACTCGTAAATCCGGGTGACAGAGTGCTTAAAGGTCAGATGATTGCGAAGGCAGGCGGATTCATTTCCGCACCCGTGCACAGCTCGGTTTCAGGCACGGTAAAATCTATTGAAAACCGCAGAGTAATCAACGGCAGTCTTGTAAAATCTATTGTTGTTGAAAATGACGGACTTGATGAAGAGGTTGAGGGAATGGGCGTTAAGTCAAATCCCGATGATTTGACCGTTGAGGAGATTCTCCAAAAAATCAAGGACTTCGGTATTATCGGCTTGGGTGGCGCAGGCTTTCCGACAGGTGTAAAATTGTCACCTAAAAACGCTGATGAAATCGACACCATCATCATCAACGGCTGTGAGTGCGAACCTTATCTCACCGTTGACTATCGTATTATGCTTGAAAAGGGCGAGCAGATTGTTAAGGCAGTTCGCCAAATTCAAAGACTTTTGCCAAATGCAAAGGCTATTTTCGGCATTGAGGACAACAAAAGCGATTCAATTAAGGTTATCAAGGGCTTTATTCAACCTGATGATAATATGGACATCTGCGAACTTAAAACAAAGTATCCGCAGGGTGGTGAGCGTTCACTTATTTATGCCGTAACAGGCAGAAAGATTAATTCAAAAATGCTTCCTGCCGATGCAAAATGCGTTGTTGTAAACTCATCAACCTGCTTTGCAATTTACAATGCACTTTATGAGAATATTCCTCTTATTTACAGGTATATGACCATAACAGGTGACGGCGTTAATCAGTGCAATAACTTCAAAGTGCCAATCGGTTGCAGCCATCAGTATGTAATCGAAAAGTGCGGTGGCTTGAAAGAAGATGTAGTCAAGGTTATTTCGGGCGGTCCAATGACAGGCTTTGCTATGAGCACACTTGAAGTGCCTGTTCAAAAGACTTCTGCGTCTATCCTTGCTTTCACAGAGGATGATGTTGCTTCTGTCGAGGCTACAAATTGTATTCACTGTGGCAGATGCGTAAGCGTTTGTCCGTCAAATCTTGTTCCGCAAATGCTTGCAAAGGCTGTTAAGCAGAGCAAATTCACTGCTTTTGCGGATTTGGGCGGTATGGAATGTGTACAGTGTGGCTGTTGCTCATACACTTGCCCTGCAAGAATTCCTCTTACCCATCTTTTCAATGTCGGCAAGGCAGAGGTAAGAAAAGAACTTAACAGACAAAAAAGTAAGGAGGTCAACTAAATATGTATAATGTTTCGGTATCTCCGCATTTAAGAACACAGGACAGCACCAAAACAATTATGGGCGATGTTGCATTGGCACTTTTGCCGATTCTTGCATTCGGTATCTACCATTTCGGTCTTCCGGCATTGTTCGTAACTGTTCTTTGCGTTGTATCAAGTGTTCTATTTGAACTTCTTTTTGAGGTTATCACAAAACGACCAATCACAATTTTTGACAACAGTGCGTTGGTAACAGGCCTTATTTTGGCTGTTAACCTTCCTGCAAGCGTGCCGTGGTACATACCTGTTCTCGGCAGCGGCTTTGCAATCGTTATTGTAAAAATGCTTTTCGGTGGCTTGGGTCAGAACTTTATGAACCCTGCACTCGGTGCAAGATGCTTCCTTCTCATTTCTTTCGCTGCAAAAATGGGCGATTTTGCAATGTATAAGGTATACAGTGCATCATTCAGCGAGCTTTTCAAGGACGGTAAAATCAAGGATTGCCTTTATCTTTTGGCAGGCAAAACCGATACCGCACTTGACGCTGTGGCAGGTGCAACTCCTCTTGCACAGCTCGGTGACGGCAAAGAACTTGATTTGACATCACTTTTCCTCGGTATGCACGGCGGTTGTATCGGTGAAGTTTCGGCTTTGGCTATCTTAATCGGTGCCGCATATCTCCTTATCAAAAAGGTTATTTCAATCCGTATTCCGGGTACATATATTCTTTCAACTGTTGCGTTCATCGCAATTATCAGACTTGTTCAGGGTGATACAGTAACTGTAAATTACCTTTTGAGCGAGGCTTTGTCAGGCGGACTTCTTGTCGGTGCGTTCTTTATGGCAACCGATTATGTTACAAGTCCGATAACCGCAAAGGGTCAAATCCTTTACGGTGTGCTTCTCGGTTTTGTAACCGCAATGTTCAGAGTTGTCGGTTCTTCCGCAGAGGGCGTTTCATATGCAATCATCATTTGCAACCTCCTCGTTCCTATTATTGAAAAAATAACTGTTTCAAAGCCTTTCGGCTCCGTTAAAGCGAAAGGAGATGCACAGTAATGGAAAATAAAAAGTCAAATTTGTTTAAAAACACATTTGTTTTGGTTATCATCACCTTGGTTGCCGTTGCGGCTTTGGCTGTTGTAAACCAAATTACCAAAGGCCCTATCGAACAGGCAGAAATCAATCAAAAGGCAGAAGCGTACAAGGTTGTTTATGCCGATGCAAACGAGTTCAGCGAAATTGACGGGCTCGATAAAATGATTAAAAATTCAACCAAACTTTTTGAAGATAACGGTTTATCCGGTTGTACGGTAACCGATGCCCTTGCCGTTAAAAATTCAAGCGGTGACACAGAGGGTTATATCATTGCTTCAACTTCACCAAACGGCTACGGCGG
>OIYY01000878.1_pt1 | contig 18867 bp, 16 predicted proteins | sample 1588341 | NCBI WGS metagenome assembly OIYY01 (sample SAMN03283287) | human gut metagenome | biome: human-associated habitat; material: feces | host: Homo sapiens | place: Peru | collected 2012 | reverse complement strand
AGGGGACGGGTCTTCAATCCCGAAAAATTTTTCGGGATTGAAGACCCGTCCCCTTATCCCGATTTTTAGGAGGAGTACATGAAACACGCAGTAACATACGAATTATTACACGAATGTAAACAAACAGGAGCAAGAAGAGGAGTAATACACACTCCACATGGAGACATACAAACACCAATATTTATGCCAGTAGGAACACAAGCAACAGTAAAATCAATGACACCAGAAGAACTAAAAGAAGAAGTAAAAGCACAAATAATATTATCAAATACATATCATTTATACTTAAGACCAGGACAAGACATAGTCAAAGAAGCAGGAGGACTTCACAAATTTATGAATTGGGACAGACCAATTCTAACAGATAGTGGAGGATTTCAAGTATTCAGTTTAGGAGATTTAAGAACAATTTCTGAAGAAGGAGTTTTATTTAAATCACACTTAGATGGAAGTAGACATGTATTTACACCTGAATCTGTAATGAAAACAGAAGAAGATTTGGGAGCAGACATAATAATGGCATTTGACGAATGTTGTCCATATCCATCAACATATGAATATACAAAAAATTCAATGGAGAGAACAACAAGATGGGCACAAAGATGTAAAGATGCACATGTGACTACAGATAAACAAGCATTATTTGGAATTATCCAAGGAGGATTTTATAAAGATTTAAGAGATAAGAGCTTAGAAGATCTAAAAGCACTTGATTTACCTGGGTATGCAATTGGAGGAATAAGTGTTGGAGAGCCAAAAGATGAATTCTTAGATATACTTTATTATACAGCACCAAAAATGCCAAAAGATAAACCAAGATATTTAATGGGAGTTGGAACACCAGATTATCTAATAGAAGCAGCAATAGCTGGTATAGATATGTGTGACTGTGTATTACCAACAAGAATTGCAAGAAATGGAACAGCATTAACATCACATGGAAAAGTTGTTGTAAGAAACGCAACATATGAAAGAGACTGGGGACCATTAGATCCAGAATGCGATTGCTACACATGTAGAAACTACACAAGAGCATATATCAGACACTTAGTAAAAACAAACGAAATATTAGGAGTGCGTTTATTATCAATTCATAACTTAAGGTTCTTGACTAATTTAATGGAAAGAGTTAGAATAGAAATAGAGAATGATAATTTATTAACATTCAAAAATGAATTTTATAAAAAATATGGTTATACTAAATAATTTAAGCATAACACGGAGGGGAGTACAAATGAATTTAATTGATGAAAGCTTTGATACAAAGAAAAAGGATAAATCAAAGAAAACAGCAAAAATAATACTAATAATAATATCAATACTAGTAATTGCCATTATAGCAATATTTTGCGCTATTTTATATATTCAAGACAGTGCATTAAAACTATATGTAAATGGAAGCGCAAACGAAAAAGTAAAAAATATGATGGTTGAAGAAGCGGATGGAACTATTTATTTTCCAATAAAAGAAATAGCATCATATTTAGGATATGAAAGTTATAATGGAGAATACACAGACAAATCAGAAGACGCAAGCAAATGTTATGTACAATGTGAAGATGAAGTTGCAAATTTTACGCTAAACTCAAATAAAATATACAAATTAACAACATCAGACAATACTGCAAACTATGACTATGTATATTCTTCAAAACCAGTAAAAGCTATAAATGGAAAATTATATGCAACATCAGACGGAATAGAAAAAGCATTTAATGTATCTTTCACATATAATACAGAAAAAAATAGAGCATATTTTTATACAATGCCATATCTATCAGATAGCTATGCATCAAAAGTTTTAGACTATGGGTATGAAAAAATTAGTGAAAACTTCTCTAATAAAAAGACCATTTTAAATGACATGCTAGTAGTAACAAAAAATGAAGACAAAATTTATGCTGTAATAGATGTAAAGGGCAACACAATAATAGAACCAAAATATGATTATATAGAATATTTACCAAACTCAGGAGACTTTTTAGTTGAAAGCAATAAAAAAGTAGGAATAATATCAGCTAAAAAGGAAACAAAGGTACAATTATTATATGATAGCCTTGAACTAATAGACAGTGATACAGGATTATATCTGGCAAAAAAAGATAATAAATATGGTATAATAGACTCAAAAGGAAATATTAAAATATATATAGAATATGACGAAATAGGAATTGACAATACAAAATTCACGCAAAATAATATAAAAAATAAATATCTTTTAGACAATGGAATGATTCTTGCAAGAAAAGACAAATTGTGGGGAGCATTTGATAAAAACGGAAAAGAAGTAATCCCATTTGAATATGATAGCTTTGGATATATTGCTTCAAGTAATAAAGACGCAATAAATTTATTGATAATACCAGATTACAATATGTTAGTTGCATGCAAAGACAAGAAATATGCACTAATAAATTCTTCAGGAGAAACAGTAGTGCAAACAATAATTGATGATGTTTATATGACAATAAGTTCTGGAAAAAAATATTACTATATGAATGTAAACAACCAAACAATAAATATTGGAGAGTGGCTAGACAGTGTAGGAGTAAAAGCATCAGGAAAACAAAATAATAGCACAGAAAACACTAACAATACAGAAAATATGAATACTACTGAGAATCAAAATGACACAGAAACATCAAATGAAGGCGAAGCAGATAGTCAGACAGAAGAATAAAAAATAATTAAATAAGAATAAAATCATTCTTTAATGAATATAAATATATATAGTAAACCTAGGACAAGGAGAATTATATATGTTTAATGTAAAAATATTAAGGATGAGAGATATACGAAAATGTCTTGTAGGAATAATATTAACAATAGCAATTGTTATATGCACTACAAGATATTTTTCGTCTGTAAAAAAAGAAAATACAAAAGAAAAAGTCATAAAAGAAACTGCACAAATAAATATTTTTAAATTTGGAAGTTTAACAAGTTGCTTAAACAAAACAATACCAACAATGTCAAACATAAATGAAGAATACAAAAAGATAGAAAAAGAAAATAAAGAAACAGAAACTAAAAATTATTTAGAAGAATTCATAAAAACAGAAATGAGTTCAATAAAAGGTATAGAATTAGCAGAACAAAACAAACAACAAAATACAAATAAAGAAGATGAACAAATAAATACTGTAGAAAATAATAAAACTACAGATACTCAAGAAGATGGGAAAATTACATTAGCTAGTAATGAAGCAACAAAGACAGAAGTAGTAACTCCAAATCCAATAGCTGAAAATGCAAATGTACAATATGGAAATGTAAAAATAAAAAATCAAACTACATATAACCTAACAGAAGATATCTTAAATCCAGATATAAAAATCGATAATAAAAATATATTGATTTTTCATACTCATAGCTGTGAAAGCTACACGCCAAGCGAAAAGTATCAATATACACAAACAGGAAATTATAGAACAACAGATAAGAATTATTCTGTAATTAGAGTAGGGACAGAATTAGAAAATTATTTAAAACAGTATAATATAAATGTAATACATGACACTTCATACCATGATTACCCATCATATACAGGATCATATACACGTTCATTGCAAACAGTAGAAAATATTTTGAAAACAAATCAATCTGATATTATAATAGATTTACATAGAGATGCAGTAGGCTCAAGACCAGATTATGCACCAACAGTCAAGATAGGTGATGATTATGCAGCTCAAATTATGTTTGTTATAGGCACAAACGAAGGAGGTCTATGGCATCCAAATTGGCAACAAAATTTAAAGTTTGCTGTTAAAGTTCAACAAAAGGCAGAAGAGATGTATCCAGGATTGTTTAAACCAATTATGCTCACAAAGTCCAGATATAATCAACATACAGGGAAGTATGCAAATATTATGGAAATAGGTTCTACAGGGAATACTCTAGACCAGTGCTTAACCAGTATGAAATATTTATCTGCAGTTTTGAATGAAGTTTTAAAATAAACTTTAGAAAAGAAATTTTTTTAGATTTATTGAGTTTTACTAGACAGAAAAACAAATAAAATGTATAATAGACAAAGAAAAACAAAAACTTTGGAGGAACAAAATTAAATGAAAAAAGTACTATTCATATCAAGTACAGGAGGACATCTAAATGAACTATTACAGTTATCTCCTTTATTTGAAAAATATGATTATCATATAATAACAGAAAAAGACAAAGCAAATGAAAATCTAAAAGAAAAATACGGAAAAAAAATAGATTTCTTACCATATGGAACAAGAGCAAAGCTATTTACATATATATTTAAATATTTTTATTTATGTTTAAAAACAATATTTTTTTACTTTAAATTACGACCAAATGTAATAGTAACAACAGGAACACATACAGCAGGTCCAATGTGTTACTTGGGAAAAATATTCGGAAGCAAAATAATATATATAGAAACATTTGCGAATAAAAATAAAAAGACTGCAACAGGAAGGCTGATTTATCCAATTGCGGATTTATTTATAGTTCAATGGGAAGAAATGCTAAAACTATATCCTAGAGCAGTATATGGTGGCTCTATTTATTAAACCGCCCACAAAAGGAAAAAACAAGGAGAAAATTATGATACTAGTATTATTAGGAACGCAAAATAATAGTTTCCACAGGTTATTAGAAGAAGTGGAAAAAAACATAAAAGATAAAACAATAAACGAAGAAGTAATTGTACAAGCCGGATATACAAAATATCAAACACATAGAATGAGAGTAATTGATTTGATGTCAAAAGAACAATTAGAACAATTTCAGGATGAAGCAAGTTTGATAATAACACATGGCGGTGTTGGTTCAATAATATCTTCAATTGAAAAAGGTAAAAAAGTTATAGCTGTACCAAGAAAACATGAATATGGTGAACATGTAAATAATCATCAAATTCAAATTGTTAAAGATTTTAATGACAAAGGTTATATAATTGGAATTGAAAATGTTGAAGATTTAAAAGAGGCAATTATAAAATCAAAAACATTTGAACCTGTAAAATATCAACCGAATAATCAAAAAATGCTAAAAATAATAGAAAACTTTATAGAAAACATATAAAATGATTTAAGGAGTGTCCCAAAGTCCCTTTTAGAAGGGGGGTTAAGGAACGTCCCTAAATCCCGAAAGGATAAAACATGAATGAGGATAGAATAATAAACCCAGCTTTAGAAGATATGGGTGAAGAGAGGCTAGAGAACACATTAAGACCTCAAACTTTAGACGAATATATTGGACAAGACAAAGTAAAAGAAAATATGAAAATTTATATAGAAGCTGCTAAAAAAAGAGGAGAGGCTTTAGACCATGTATTATTGTATGGCCCTCCAGGACTTGGAAAAACCACACTTTCAAATATAATTGCAAATGAAATGGGTTCAAATATAAAAATTACATCTGGTCCTGCAATAGAAAGACCAGGAGATTTAGCATCTTTATTAACAAATTTAGCTGAAAATGATGTGCTTTTTATAGATGAGATTCATAGATTAAGTAAAAATGTTGAAGAAATATTATATCCAGCACTTGAAGATTACACAATAGATATAATGATAGGAAAAGGTCCAAGCGCAAGGTCAATTAGGTTGGATTTGCCCAAATTTACATTAATAGGTGCAACTACAAAAGCAGGTTCTTTAACAACCCCATTAAGAGATAGATTTGGAATCGTAAATAGACTAGAATTGTATTCAGTTGAAAACTTAAAACAAATTGTAAAAAGGTCAGCAAAAATTTTAGGTGTAGATATAGATGATCAAGCAGCAGAAGAAATTGCAAGAAGGTCAAGGGGGACACCTAGAATTGCAAATAGGTTATTAAAAAGAGTTAGAGATTATGCAGCAGTTTTGGGCGATGGAGACATTGATTTAAAAATTGCAAAACATGCATTAAATAAACTTGAAATTGATGAATTAGGTTTGGATGAAATAGATAGAAAATTATTAGATACAATGATAGTCCAATATGCAGGTAGACCAGTTGGAATTGAAGCATTGGCTGTAACAGTTGGAGAAGAAGTTGATACAATAGAAGATGTGTATGAACCATATTTGATTCAAATTGGCTTTATATCTAGAACTTTAAGAGGAAGAGTTGTGTTACCACCAGCGTATAAACATCTAGGATATAGTTATAATGGCGATATTGGACAACAAAGTTTTATATAAAATGTAATATTAAATAATAATAGATGAATATAGAAAAACAAGGGGAAAAAAATGAAAAAAATAATAAATAAAGAAAAAATATGTTATATAGCAATATTTGCAGTAGTAATACTTTTTGTACTAGTAGGAGTAAATTCATCACCATTAAATAATGCAGTAATCCAAAATGACTCTGCTGTGTTTCAAATAATGGGGAGAGGACTTACAAAAGGTCAGATAATTTATAAAGATTTATTTGACCATAAGGGACCAATAGTGTATGTAATAAATGCAATGGCATATATAATAAATCCCAAAATTGGTCTATTTATAATAGAAACATTAATAAATTATGTTGGAGCAATTTTTATATTTAAAACTGCAAGAATTTTTGTGGGAAGAAAAGTTTCAGGAACATTAACAGTAACATATTTTGCAATGATATTTTTATTTGCATCAGGTGGAAACTTCACAGAAGAGTATTCTATGACTTTTACAAGTATTGCAATGTATTGTATTATAAGAATTTTATATAAAAATGAATATGAAAATAAATGGTTATGGATATCAATAGGTGTAACATTTGCAATAAATTTTTTTATAAAGCCAACATATATAGGAATTTGGATAGCGTTTGGAATAATACAATTAATATATTCTGTAAAAGAGAAAAAGATAAAAAAATTAATAAAATATATATGGTATATGACAATAGGAATCTTTGTTGTAACAGTACCTATAATAGTTTATTTAATAGCAAATAATGATATTAATGATTTTATAAATGCATATTTTGTCTTAAATATGAAATATGCAAATTCAACTATAAAAGAAAAAGTGGAAAAGTTTGTATTATTAACAATACAAAGTAAATCTATTTTGTTAATAATTTTCTCTTTTATTTGTAATATTGTTGTAATTGCAAATAAAAAATTAAATATAAAAAATAAAGCTTTTATTACATTATTTTATGTAATAACTTTGATATTAACTGCATGGGCACCAAATTTGTATAGACATTATTTGATACAATTGGCAACTGTAAATATTCTAGAATTATTGGGAATGTGTTTATATATAAAAGAAAATCTAATATTAAAAGATTATGAAAAAGAAATATTAAAAGATATTCCTCAAAACTTGGTTTTTAGTTTTATTATAATTGCTATATTAATTCCGACATTATATAATATAGCACGTGATGGAGGAATTTGTTCAAAAGAAGCAAAATATTACAAGGAATATTATGCAAAATTAGAAGAGTTAAAACCATATTTATCAGAAGATGATGAAATTATTGTTTTAGGAAATGATTCATATTACTATATTTATTTAAATAAATATCCAAAATTCAAATATTTTTTTCAGTATCCAATAATCAAGAGTGATTCTGAAATTAAAAGGGAAACAGAAATGTATGTTTTGAATGAAAAGCCTAAGATGATTATAATGAACAATGATGATAGTAGACGATACGAAAAAGTATATGATGATAATTTTAAAGAATACATTAAAAATAATTATCAAAAATATGATAATCATTCGTATTTTAAATATTATGTACTAAAGGAGAAAAATTAAAATGAAGATAGGAATAATTGGAGCAGGTTATGGGGGACTAAATATAGCAAAAGAATTGAAGAAGAATGGACAGGATATAACAATATTTGAAAAAAATAGCTATGTAGGGGGAATGGTTGATACAATTTCAATATATGGTACAAGACTTGAGAAGTATTATAGACATATATTCAAAAGTGATAAAGAAGCTATAAGTTTAATAGAAGAAATGGGATTAAAAAATGAGTTGATATGGCCATCAACAAAAATGGGATATTTAACGAATAGAGAGGTTTATGAATTTGGTACGCCAATATCATTACTTAAATTTAAAGGATTAAATTTAATACAAAAATTAAGATTTGGATTTAATGTAATACATATAAAATTGATAAATAACTATAAAAAAATAGAAAATGTAACGGCAGAAAATTGGTTAAATTCTAGAATTGGAGAAAAAATATATTCAAAAATTTGGGAACCACTTTTAATATCTAAATTTGGAGATAAAAAATCTCAAATTAGTATGGCATGGTTATGGGGAAAAATAAAATTAAGAAGTACATCAAGTACTAAAGATGGTGAACAATTAGGATATGTAAAAGGAAGTTATCAAAAATTAACGGATAAATTATATCAATATTTAATCAATGAAAACGTAAAAATAAATCTAAAAACAGAAATAGTAGGTGTAGAAAAAGATAGTAATCAATATATTTTAAAATATAAAAAAGATAACATTGAACAAGAGGAAAAATTTGATGTTGTTGTTTCAACAATAGATTACCAAAATTTTTATAAGATATTTGATAAATTTATGACAGATGGCGAAAAAGAAAAAATAAAAAAGGTAAAATATACTTCAGCACGAACAATGGTTATTACTTGTGATAAAAGCTTTAGTCCATTTTATTGGTTGAACATTGGCGATAATGATATTCCGTTTGGTGGAATTATAGAACATACTAATTTTATTGATAAATCAAATTATGAAAATAATCACATAATTTATATATCAAATTATATGACAGAAGATAATAAATTATATAATGTCTCTGAAAAAGATATGTTGAATGAATATATGAAATATTTAACCCAAATAAATAAAAATTTTACAATGGAAGACATAAAGGAATACCATGTATTTGATGAAAAATATGCGCAACCTATTATAGAATGTAATTATTCTGAATATATTATGCAAGATAAATTGAAAAATGAAAAAATCTATTTAGTAACTATGCCACAGATATATCCTGAAGATAGAGGAATGAATTATGCAATAAAGATGGGAAATAATGTTGTAGAAGAAATACTAAAGAAGGAAATAAAAAAAGATGAAAAAAATTAACATTTTATTAATATTTAGTATAGTAGTATTATTGATTATTATAGTTATGAACTTTACATGTTTTACTATATTTAAATATTCAAATTTTGTAAAAGAATGGAAAAAAGATTCTAATAATCCAGTTTTGGGAAACCAAAATATTGGAACAGTATTTGATCCATATATAATGAAAGATTCTGATGGAAAATATAGGATGTATGTATCTTGGAGGAAAAATGGATCAATTGCTGTAACAAAAAGTGAAGATGGAAAATCATGGGAAGAATTAAAGGAAGTATTAAAAAGTGATAAATCAACTGGTTGGGAAGATGCTGTAAATAGGGCTTCAGTTATATACAAGGATAATATGTATTATATGTGGTATACAGGACAGGCAAATGAAGTTAGTAAAATAGGATATGCAACTAGTCAAGATGGTTATACATTTGAAAAGAAAAATGAGCCAGTATTAATACCTGAAGAAGAATACGAAGGACAATCCGTTATGAATCCATATGTAATGTATGATGAACAAGAAAAAATATATAAAATGTGGTATGCTGCAGGTGAAAATTATGAGCCAGATGTTATATCATATGCAATAAGCAAAGATGGAATAAATTGGACAAAATATAGTAATAATCCTATAATGGAAAAAAACCAGAATTCAAAGTCATTAGATAATTACAAGGTTGGTGCTTGTGAAGTACATAAAATAAACAATGAATATGTAATGTTCTATATTGGATATACAGATATAAATACTGCAAGAATATTTGTTGCAAAATCAAAAGATGGTGTTCATAATTGGAAAAGATATGGAAAATATCCTATTGTGAAGCCAACTATTTCAAGCTTTGATAGTGATGCTTGCTATAAGCCAACAGTGATTTGGAACGAAGAAGATTCTATGTGGATGTTATGGTATAATGGTAGAAAAGATGGAGATGAATATATAGGGTTGGCAACGTGTAAAGAATATAATTTTTTGAATTTAAAATAGTAATTTATAATATTAATAGGGGAGTTAGGTATAATTTTTTATACATAAAATAAAAATGGAAAATAAAAGAGAAAGTAATATAGAATTATTAAGAATTATATCAATGATTTTAATAGTAGCATATCATTGTACATTAAGTACAGGGTATTTGGTAGAAAATAAAGGAATATCAATAATTTTGATAACAACTGGAATGTGGGGAATATTAGGTGTAGATTGTTTTTTAATAATAAGCTTCAATTTTTTGTATAATTCGGAATTTAAAATTTCAAAATTATTGAATATAATAAAAGAAGTTGTATTTTATTCTTGTTTATTTATAATAATTGTAACATTAATAAAAAAGATTGAAACAAATAATAGTTTATTTGAAATAGTTTCAGATATTTTTGTAAACGGATTAAAACAGCCTTTTTGGAACGATGTTTATTGGTTTGCAACGATTTATATTTTAATGTATGTATCATTTCCAATTTTAAATAAAATATTGAAAAGTTTAAATGAAAAGGATTTGAAATATACGGTTATAATATTGACTGTAATTATTTTTATGTACCAAATGAAGGAAAATGTAATAGAAGATTATTTTTTTTGTATATATATGTACATAGCTTTTTTCTATTTTAAATTTTATAAAGAAACATGGATAAAAGAAAATTGTAAAAGCTTTTTTATTATTTGTACTTTATTTTTGGTTTTTCTTAAAATAATTTCAGAAACAAGTGAAAATAATTTGTTTCTTTTAAATAGAATAACTGGAGATTTTGGAAGACATTCGATTCTTTTTTTTATAGATAGTGTATTTCTATTTTATATTTTTAAAGAATTCAATATTAAAAATTCTAAAATAATAAATTTAATAGCAACTACAACATTTGGAATATATCTTTTTCATGAAAACCAAATATTTTCAGTGAGGTGTTATATATATAAACTAGCTGATAAAAGTTTTTTTGATGGGTATAAGATTTTGTTGTTTTATTTGATGGAAATAGTAATTATATTTGTAATGGGAATGGCAGTTGATTTTATAAGGCAAATATTATATAAATTATGTAAGAAAAATAATGTAAAGTTAAAAAATAGCCAATGTAAAAAGTTGAAAGAAGGATTAAATTGAAAAAAAAGAATATATCGAAAATATTATTTATATTTATAATAATATTTTCAATGATAATAATAAAACCAATATCTGATTTAGATGAAATATGGAATTACAATACAGCAAGAGCAATATCAGAAGGGCTAGTACCATATAAAGATATAAGTATGATAACAACACCACTGTTACCAATGATTACAGCAATATTCTTGAAAACAATTGCAAATGAAGTAATTGTTTCAAGGATATTAGCAGCAATTTTATGGACAGGAATACTATTTACTACATATAAAATATTAAAAAAAATATTAAAAGAAGAAAATATATGCTTAATTTTAACAGCAATAATAGGATTTATATGTAGAGATATATATTGCATAGATTACAATGTAACAGTACTTTTAATTTCATTAATTATTTTGTATAGTGAGTTAAAAAACATAGAAAATGTTGCAAAATTTCAAAATAAAAGAGATTTATTAATACGGAATATTAGCAGGATTAGCTATATGCACTAAACAAAGTATAGGAGCAACTCTTGCAATAATTGCTGTTGGATATAAATTATTATTTGTAGAAAATAAAGAGCAATTTAAAGAATATATAAAAAGCGCGGGAACACGAATTTTAGGAATATTGATACCAGTAATATGTATGACAGTATATTTATTGGTAATAAATTCATTAATAGATTTTATAAATTATGCAATATTAGGAATAAAAACATTTTCAAATAAAATTGCATACATAGGGTTATTACAAGATGATAATATAGAAATTCAAATATTGGCCGTATTAATACCAGCTTCAATAATGCTAAATGCAATAATATTGCTTGTTGCAAGAATATTAAAAAGGGAAAATGATGAGCTCAAAAATATATTAACTATTTTAATATATAGTGTTTCAATTATTATTGTAATGTACCCAATATCAGATAAAATTCACTTTTTAATAGGAAGTTTTATAGCATTAACAGGATTAATACATCAAATATATTTATTAGGAAAAATTTTATATAGAAAAATAAGATTGGCGCAAAAATATAAAGTTTATAAAATAACAACTTTATTGATACAAGTAAGTATATTTGCTGGAATTGCAATTTATGGAATAAACAATTTATACAATTATATAAAAGTAGAAAAAAATGAGAGAATAGATCATTATAAAAATATAGAAATAAGTGAAGGACTAATAGAAAGAATTGACGAAATAGATGCGTATATTTCAGAACAAGAAAACAATGGAAAAAAAGTATATATATTAGATGCAGAAGCAGCTATATATATGATACCACTAAATAAATACAACAAAGATTATGATATGTTTTTAAAAGGTAATATAGGCAAAGATGGTGAGCAGGGACAGATAGAAAAAATACAAAATAGAAATGATAAAGAGTTATATTTAATAAGAAATTCAAAGTTAAGAAGCAATTGGCAAACACCATTAAATGTGGTGAATTATGTAAGGAATAATTTAGAAAAAATAGGAGAAATAAGTATATATGAAGTTTTTAAATAAAATACAGAATGCAATACAAAACAATAAAATAATTCAACTAATTTTATTATTTTTACTATCAACAATATTATTTAAAGATTACTTATCAATGCATTATGCAACAGATACATACAATGTGATAAATGCAGGATACTTAGAATATGCAATACATAATTCTTTTGTAGATGGGAGAATATTTGCTGGTGCATTAGAAGTAATAGCAAATTACATAAATATACCTATAAATGTATTAGTTATCAGTTTTACATTTGTATCACTGTTTATATCATGTATTGCAGTTATAGTTTTAAGAGATATGGTGTTAGAAATAAAGAAAACAGAAAGTAAAAAAATAAAATTATTAATAACAGTAATATCATATATAACAATATTTAATTTTATGTATTTAGAAAATATGTATTTTATAGAAAACTTAGTAATGTCAATAAGTGTATTAATGTACATATTATCAATACGTGAACTTGTAAGAAAAAACAAATTTTATTATTTAAAAGCAGTTGTATATGCTGTAATAGCAACATTTGCATATCAAGGAACAATTAGTGTATTTTTATTATATGGATTTGTATTTAGCCTTATAACTAGTAAAGAAAATTTTAAAAAATTTACAAAAAATTTAGCCTTAATTTTTTCTATAGCTTTAATATCATTTGCATTGAATGTTATTCAAATAAAAATAACAAGTATTATTGTTGGAATTGGGCAACAAAGGCTTGGTGGAATAGGCGATATGTTATTACAGTTAAAAGAAGTAATAATATGTTTTAAAAGAATGGTATTAAAAGATGTTATAATAAATACAAGTGGGTTGTTTCCAAAAGGATTATTAATATATTTTATAACTGCAATTATGATAGTTTCAATGATATATGAAGCAAAATATCCTAAAGAAAATATTGTATTATTTTTAGTACAAATAATAGTAGTAGCAATTATTATATCTATTGGAATGTGTTCAATAAATCTGTTAGGTTATGACACTGGTCGAATACATAATGAAATAGGAGCATTGCTAGGAATGATGCTTATATTCATATATTGTAGTAGTGATATGTTTACTAAAAATGTTACAATTTCAAGGATATTAAGTATTATATTTTTAATTTATTTTAGTTTAAATTGCATTAATACAATAAATATTTTGAATCAACATAAAGAGGTAAATAAAAGAGAAAAAGAATTTTGTCAAGGTTTAGAAGAATACATCGAACAATATGAAAAAGAAAATAATACAAAAGTTGTAGAAGCAAAATTTTACAAAAATTATGATGGAGACAAAGTTTATTTTGATGGTATATCTAATAAATCTGTTATAACATACAACGGGGTTTATTGTACATGGTCATCAATTGGAACAATTAATTTTTATACCAATAGAAAATTTGAGAGACAAATGATAGAATATGATGGAGAAAATAAAGAAATTATAGAAAAACATATGGAATTAAAAGACCAAGGGTATGATAATAATTTTTTAATAATAGATGGAATTTTATATTATAATGTTTTTGTATAAAAACCAGTTGGAATATTTAGATTAGTTTTTGGCTATAAAATATTAACAAAATGTAAGGAGGAATTTAAATGAAATTATTGATGCATACATGTTGTGCCCCTTGTAGTGTGTATTGTATAGATGCATTAAAAGAAGAAGGAATAGAACCAACAATATATTGGTATAATCCTAATATACACCCATATATGGAGTACAAAGCAAGGAGAGATACATTAAAAGAATATGCAGACAGTCTGAATTTGAATGCAATATTTGAGGAAGACTATGGACTAGATAATTTTTGTAAAAATGTAGTAGGAGATTTACAAAACAGATGTAAAAATTATTGCTATCCAGTAAGACTAAGAAAAACATTTGAATATGCAAAAGAAAATGGCTATGATGCTGTTACAACAACACTTTTATATAGTATTTATCAAAATCATGATTTTATAAAAGAATATATGGAAAAGCTAAGTGAAGAGTTTGGAATAGAATTTTTATATAGAGATTTTAGAGTTGGTTTTAGAGAAGGACAAAATAAGGCTAGAGAATTAGGTTTATATATGCAAAAATATTGTGGTTGTATTTTTTCTGAAGAAGATAGATATTCAAAACAAATTAAGAGGGATAAACAATAAATGAAGATAAAAAGATATTTAGAAAAAAATAAAACAAATATATTAGAATTTGTAATAATATTAGCAATTACTTTAATAATTTTTATACCATTTTTAACAGGACATTATGCAACAGACACTTATAATATAGCAAATATAGGATACAAAAATTATGCAATAAACTGGTCATTAAATGACGGAAGAATATTTATGGCAATAATAGGCTTAATAGCTGATAAAATAAACATATCAATAGAAGCATATGTATTTGTAACATTGATTTCAGCATTAATTATATCATGTATAAGTGTATGTATATTGAAAAAAGTAATAGAAAAATACAAAAAACCTAAAAATATATTACAAAATATAATTTTGGTGATTATAAGTTATGTAACAATTTTTAATTTTATGTATTTAGAAGATATGTATTTTGTTGAAAGTGTAGTTATGGCAACAAGTGTATTGCTATATGAAATTGCGGCGGATATACTTGTAACAAAAAATAAAAATTATATAATAAAAAGTTTAGTCTTAACTATATTAGGAATATTATGTTATCAAGGAACCATAGGAATATTATTTGCATTTGTGATTTTATTTACAATTTTGAAAAATAAAAATGATATAAAACAAATAATAATTGATTTGATAAAATCTGGAGTTACAGCACTAGTTGCGGTATTACTTAATATTGGAACAGTTAAAATAGTAGGAAATTTAATGGGAATGAAGCAAACAAGACTAGGAGACTTATCAAATATTTTTAGAAATATTAGAACTATTTTTTTAACATTACCTAATATTTTGCAAGAAACTTGTAATCTATTTCCACGAAATGCCTTATTATTATTTTTAGGATTATTAACAGTTATAGTAATTTTATATGTAATGGTTAATAAAAAATATAAAGAGCATATTGTTATTAAATATTTTAGTATTGCATTGATAACAATTCTTGGTAGTTGTGTTACATATATTTTAACATTAACAAGTTTTTATACAGGTAGACTTAGAAATGCCTTAGGAGCGGTTGTTGGAATACTATTTTTATTTATATTTTCAGAAACAGATGTATTTGAAAATATAAATAAAAATAATAAGAAATTTATTTTAGGGATGTTAACCATAACGACATTAATATCATACATGGTAATTATAGTAATAAATTCTGAAAGTATAATGTTACAGCATAAGAGAGTAAATAAATTGGAAAAAATTGAAGTAAATAAAATTGAACAATATATTGAAGAGTACGAGAATAATACAGGGATAAAAGTTACAAAAATTGCTAAGATAGTTGATACAGGGAATTTAGATAAATCATATTTTGAAGGTACAAAAAATAAAACATCATTCACTCATAATGCAATAAGGACAAGTTGGGCTGCAGATGGAGTTATAAATTTTTATACAAAAAGAAGATTGCAGACAACTAAAGATTTTTCAAAACAAGAATATAAAGAACTCAAAAATACTGAATCTGGATATTTGTGTATAGATGATATTTTATATGTAATGGTTTATATGTATTAAAATTATTGATATAAATTTATTGAAAATGCCAGATATTATTTTTGGATGATGAGGTAAAATAAGTTTTATTAAAAAAGGAGAAATAAAATAAAAAATGAAGAATATTAAAGAAGAATATAAAAAATCGATTAAATACTTTTTAAATAATAAATTATTTATAGTATCAGTTATTTTAATAACAGTATTAAGCTTTGGATTTACAATAACAAATTCATCTATTGGTATGGACGACACAGCATTTGATGTATATTATAAAAACAAAGAAATGTTATCAATAGGCAGATGGGGATCATACATAATTTATCAAGTATTAAATATTTCAGAATTTGTACCATTCTGGATAGATTTCATTGCAAGTAGCGAAATAATGCTTACAGCAGTTTTGTGGTGTATATTTCTAAAGAAAAACTTTGGAGAAAAACTATCAATTGGAGCATATATTGTTTTTGCAACAGTATTTATATCTTTTCCAATAATAAATGAAATTTTTATATTTGAAAACTGTAATATTGCAGTTATGTTAGGAAGTTTTTTAGCATCACTTGGAATTATGATGTTTTACGAAAATTATATAAATGTACATAAAAAAAGAATTTACTTTGCAAGTATTTTGACACTAACATTTGCATTATCAATGTACGAAGCATGTGTACAAATAATGCTAGTAGCTATATGTATAACAGCAATAATGATAATATATTTAAATAAAGATAAAAAAATAAAAGATATATTTAAATATCTTTTTGGTGCATTAGCAGTTGTAACAGGGGCAATTATTTTAAATACAATTATAGTTAAATTAATATATTTAATTGGTGTTGAATATTCAGCAGCAGCAGATAAAAGAGTTAGCTGGGGACAATATAATTTAATAGATAGTTTGGTAATGATTATCTATTATATAGTAGATGCACTTAAAAATATTCATAATTTTTCAGTAGTAGTATTTTTAGCAATTTCTGTAATAGGCTTATTTATAAGTGTATCGCAGTCAGATAAAAAGAAAAATTGGATGATATTGTTGATATTTTTTGCAATGTTTTTATCAAATTTTGCAATAAGTATGGTTCAATTAGGGTATGTTTATTATAGAACATGTACTTCATGGTCATTATATGTTGCAATAATAGTCATGACTTTTTACAAATTATTAAGCAATCATAAAATAACCAAAATATTGGCAGGAGTAGCAATTTGTATATTGGTATTACAACAGTCAAGAATGTTGAATCAATTATTTTATAATGATTATATGAGATATCAAAAAGATTTACACATAGCATATGATTTGATATACAGTTTACAAGAAAATTATGACACAACGAAACCATTGGTAATAACAGGAGATATATACAGAGGAATGAATAAATATGCATCACAGTCTAATAGTATATCAGTACTTTGGTGGGGTAAAAAATCATTTGGTGTAAAAGGAAGTGAATTTATAAAATTTTTAAATTCATTAGGATATAAATTTAGAATTCCAACAAATGAAGAAGTTGAAAAAGGAAAACAAGAGGCTGAAAATATGAGTAGATATCCACAAGAGGGTTCTATTAAAGAATTAGAAGATTGTATTGTTATTAATTTTTAGGGATTAGGGGACGGGTCTCGAAATCCCTAAAAATTTAAAAAATAAAAAATTAGGGATTTTGAGACCCGTCCCCCAATCCCTAAAAATTTAGGAGGATAAAATTTTGAAAAAACTAGTATTGATAGACGGAAATAGTATAATGAATAGAGCATTTTATGGAATAATGGGTAGTAAAGCATTGACAACAAAAGATGGAAAATACACAAATGCTATTTATGGATTTCTAGCAATTTTATTTAAATTACTAGAAGAGGAGAAACCTGATTATATAGGTGTAACATTTGATTTAAAGGCTCCAACTGCAAGACATAAAATGTATGAAGGGTATAAAGCAAATAGAAAAGGGATGCCAACAGAACTTGCAGAGCAAATGCCAATTATAAAAGATGTTCTAAGAGCTATGAATATTGATATAATTGAAAAAGAAGGTTATGAAGGCGATGATGTAATTGGAACACTTTCTAGATATGGGGAACAAAAAGGCCTTGAGGTTGTAATACTTTCAGGAGATAGAGATACTTTCCAATTAGCAACAGATAATGTAAGAATAAACATTCCTAGAACAAAAGGTGGAAAAACTGAAACAGAAATATTCAATAGAGAAAAAGTAAAAGAAGTTTATGGAATTGAGCCAAAGCAATTAATAGAAGTAAAAGCATTACAAGGTGATACATCTGATAATATTCCTGGAGTTCCAGGAATTGGTCCTAAAACAGCTATTTCTTTAATTCAAAGATATCATTCTGTAAAAGAATTGTATGATAAAATTGCTGATATTAAAATTGTAGCAAGAGCTTTACCTAGTGATAAAAGTCGTTTAGTTAAAATGGCTAAAAAACGAGGATTTGTTGTTGGTATGACTGGTGATGGCATAAATGATGCTCCGGCCTTAAAATTAGCTGATGTTGGTTTTGCTATGGGAAGTGGTGTAGAAATTGCTAAAGAGGCAGCTGATATTGT
>OIYY01000877.1_pt1 | contig 18933 bp, 17 predicted proteins | sample 1588341 | NCBI WGS metagenome assembly OIYY01 (sample SAMN03283287) | human gut metagenome | biome: human-associated habitat; material: feces | host: Homo sapiens | place: Peru | collected 2012 | reverse complement strand
TTAAATTAGGAGAAAAGACATCAACAGGGGACCAAGAAGGAGAAATCATTGAAAAAAAGCCTGTAACTGAGAAAATGCTTGATGATGATAATATTAAGCAAGTTCTTAAAAGTTTTTTAGGAAAACAGAGTCAAATTCCTCCAATGTATTCAGCAATTAAAGTAAATGGAAAGAAACTTTATGAGTATGCTAGAAGTGGTAAGACAGTTGAGGTAAAGGCTAGAGATATAGAAATTTTTGATATTAGTTTGATTTCCGTTTCAAAAGATATCAAGGAAATTATTTTTAAGGTTTGGTGTTCGAAAGGAACTTATATTAGAAGCTTATGTGAGGATATTGCTGAAAAGCTTGGAACGGTTGGATTTATGAACGAGCTTAATAGGATTAGAGTTGGTGAGTTTAAGATTGAAGAGGCAGTTAAGATTTCGGAGATTGTTGACGGTGGCGAGTTGTATAAAAATAATGCTATTAAGGAGCGATTTATTTCAATTGAAAAGTTTTTAGGGAATAAAGAGATGATTGTTCTTGATAATTTGAAAATTAGAAAGTTTCTTAATGGTGTGAAAATTTTTAGTGAAAAAAGTGATGGAGTATATAGAATCTATAACGAAAATATGGTATTTATTGGAAGCGGGGTTGTAGAGAATAAAAAATTAAAAAGAGATATTATTATTAAGCTCTAAAAAAGAAGAAAACTGGGAAAATCAAATTATAAAAATTTGATTTCTCTAGTTTTTATTATTTTTGTGTAAAAAAAATAGAGAGACGATTTGTTCGCCTCTCTATTGGAATTAATGTGTGGTGTGCATTCGAAAAATTTTACTTTTTATTTTTGCACTCTGAATACTCAAAGAATCTTACGTACGCACATGTGAGGTCTCTGTAAGCAGCAACCAGTACCTTGAGCTGTCTTTCCGCTTTTGACCGGTCAACGTTAATTTCGTTGGGCGATTTTGACTTTAACATCTCCGAAAGTTTATCCGCATAGCCAAACTGTCTTACAGTGAACGCATGAAATGCATGAGCATTTGCAACTGTTAAACTCGGTAACCGGAACTTGCAGTTTTTATTAGCTGCTCCAAGAATTCTCAGCTCAACTCTTTTGCCTGTAGAATCTACAATATGCTTAGCCTGTAAATCGCTAAGAAACTCACTTGAGAGAAGATTTTTCTCACTCATGAGATAGAATAAATTGTCGATTGCTGTATCAATTGCTGCTAATTCTGAGTTAATACGCTGCAAATACAACTTTGGGTCATCAAGTGTCCAGTCTCTTTCACCTACCTTGGGTTCCGGAGTTCCGTACAGTTCGTCGTCTAAAGCACTGTTGTGTCTTGCTGCATTCCGTGCTACATGATAAATTCTGAATTCTTCGCTCATTTTAATTCCTCCTGTTTATGTTGAACTATTATTCAGTAACAAGCATATTATATAACATTATGTAAATTTTGTTGCAAATACTTTATCATATTTAAGAGTGGGTTATTAACATGGATAATAGATTTTTACTTGGAAGACGAATAAAAGAATTACGATTAAAAAAGCATTTGTGTCAAGAAAAACTTGCAAGCATAATTGGAGTAGAACCAACTTCCTTGAGCAATATTGAAACTGGTAAGAATTATCCTCTTTTAATAACATTAGAAAAAATAACAGAAGCATTAGGAGTTACATTCTTAGATGTTTTTCAGTTTTCACAAAATACGGAACAAAACGAATTACTAAATGAAATAATTTTTCTTCTAAAAACAAACCCAAATAAAATAGACAAAATTTATAAAATAACAAAGGTTTTAGTTGAATGAAAGTATTATTTATTGGTGGTTATGGAAATATTAGCTGGTGGTGTACAAAACTTGCTATTGAAAAAGGCTTCGATGTCTATCTTTTAAATAGAGATTTACAAAGTGGAACAAGAAGAGATATTCCAAAAGAAGCCAAAATAATAAAAGCAGATTATAGAAATCAAGAAGAAACAAAGACAGTTTTAAAAGACTATGAATTTGATGTAGTATGTGATTTTATATGTTATAACAAGGAACAAGCTGAGAATGCTGTTGAAGTTTTTAGCGAAAAAACAAAGCAATATATTTTTATAAGTTCTGAATGTGTTTATAAAAGAGTTATTAAGAATTTACCATTTAAAGAAAATTCAGAAAAATATAATGAAGACGAAGTAGGAAGCTATATTTCTGATAAATTAAAAGCTGAAAAAATTTTTATAAACGAATATGAAAAAAATAATTTTCCTGTAACAATAGTAAGACCAGCTCTTACTTATGATACAATAGTTCCTGTTTCTATTGGGCACAATTGTTATACTGTTCCTAAAAGATGTCTTGAAGGTAGATCTTTGCTTATTGCAGGTGAAGGGAATAATTTATATTCGTTTACTCATTCTTCTGATTTCGCAGCTGCATTTGTTGAATTAATTGGTAATGAAAATACTCTTGGTGAAGATTACCACATTGCGAATCAAACATGGAGAACTTGGAATGAGGCTTCGGAGATATTATTAGATACATTAGGTGTTTCTAATAAAAAAATGATACATATTCCTTTTGAAGAAGTTTTAAAATTAGATTTACCATTACAATCAGAATTAATGTATCAAAGAATGCTACACAACATTTTTGATTTATCAAAAATTAGAAAAATTGTTCCAAATTGGAACACAAAAATATCATTGGAACAAGGATATAGATTAACTTTAGAATGGTTAAATGAAAACGAAAAAAGAAAAAGATTTAACCCTTTAGTAAATGAAAAATTAGATATTGTAACTAGAATTTATGAGGAATAAAAGAAATGAATTGTAATCTTTGTGGTAGTGGAAAAAAAGAAAAGATATGTAAATTATGTTCAAACATGCAAATTTTAGGAACATTTTTCCCTAACGAGGAAACAGATGTTGTAGTTTGTAAAAAATGTGGAAATGTGTATGTTGATGTAAATGCTACTCAAGAAGATTATAACAATTACTATAAATCGGATAGCGCACATTCTTTAAGCTACTATGAAGTTTATGGCAAAGAACAAGCAAATAAATATTTTTCTGATATTTTAAATGTTTTTGACAAATATATTAATGCTAATTCAGAAATCGTGGACATCGCAAGTGGTGTTGGTGATTTTTCTGTATTTTTGAAAGAAAAAGGCTATAAGAATGTTTCAGCCTTGGATATTTCTGATAGATGCATAAAACTTTTGCAAGAAAAAAATATTAATGCGATTAAATCTGACACAATAGATTGTGCAGAGAAGTATGAAAATACGTTTGATTTGGCAGTTTTTGTTCATTCTCTAGAACATTATTTAGATTTCAAATCAGCAATTTTGAGCGCAAAAAAAATGCTTAAAAAAGATGGATATTTATATATCGAAGTTCCAGATGCCTCAAAATATTGTGATATAGATGCTGTTCCATATACAATGTTTACTCTAGAACATACATTTCATTTAACTTTAGACACTATAGATAATATTGCAAGAGTATGCGGTTTAACATTGATTGATAAAAATAGTTTTTATAAAGCTAATTCTTACCATGTTTTATATGGCTTGTTTAAAAATAATGGAAAAATAGAAGAAGCTATTTATTCTTCCTGCGCTAAAGATGCTGTAAAAAAATATTCAAGATTTTGTGCAGAAAAAATAAAACCTTCCATAGAAAAATATGAGAAAACACAAGAAAAATTAATTTTGTGGGGAGTTGGTGCTTCAACAGCTTTATTACTAAATGAAACCTTTGATAATTGTAATGTTATTTCTTTAATTGATAGAAATCCAGCAAGACAAGGATTAAGTTATAAAATAGGGAGTAAAGAACTTTTAATAGAAGATCCTAGTACAATAAAAGATGAAGAAGCTACAATTGTTATTTTGCCTTATTGGTACAAAGATTCTATTGCAAAACAAATAGAGGAAATGGGCTTTAAAAACAAAATTTCTTCTTTATAATGTTTGGTTGTTGTATAATAGCGTCATGGATAAAGAAAATATCAAAGTTTTGCACATAACTCCGCATTTAGGTGGTGGGGTCGGTACAGTTTTATTGAACTGGTTAACTTTTGACAAAGTTTATAGCCATTCTGTGATTACGTTAGATTTTGCCAATGACCATGCGAAACATGTCTGTGATGAAAAAAATATTGCTTTATATTCTCAAGTTAAAACTGAAAAAGTATTTGATCTAATAAATAATTCAGATATTGTTGTTATACATTTTTGGAACCACCCGTTACTTTATGATTTTATAATTAAAAATCAATTACCGCCTTGTAGGTTGATAATGTGGGCTCATGTGTCGGGATTAGTTGTTCCGTATGTTATTACAGATAAAATTCTAAATTATCCTGATAAATTTATTTATACAACGCCTATAAGTAATGAAATTAAAGAAAATACGGTTATTTTATCAACTGGTGGTATTGATAGATTTAAGGATGTCGAATTAATCCCTCACGAAGGTTTTAATGTCGGTTACATTGGTACTGTCGATTATGCAAAAATGCACCCAAAATATGTAGAAACACTTTCAAAAACTAATGCTGATAGAATTATTGTTCTTGGTGGAAATCAAGAAAAAGAAATTTCTAAAAACGCAGATGAAAGATTTGAATTTATGGGTAAAGTTTCTAACATTATTCCATATCTTCAACAAATGGACGTTTTTGGCTACCTATTAAATCCAAAACATTTTGGAACGGCTGAACAAGTTATTCAAGAAGCTATGTCTGTTGGTATTGTGCCAGTTGTATTGAACAATAAATGCGAACAATCTTTGATTGTACATAACGAGAATGGCTTAATTGCAAATAATTTAGACGAATATGTCGAATATATTAATATTCTAAAATCTGATAAAGATTTATATAACAAGCTGTCTAAAAATGCCAAAGATTTTGCTAATGCAAATTACAGTCTGGGAAAATTATTTGAACAGTGGGAAAAAGAGTTTAACGAAATTTTAAACGTTGAAAAAACTTCTAAAAAATGGGAAGCTATTGATGATTTGACGAGTTTTAAAATATTTTTAGAAAGTTTAGGAAAAGATTCTACTCTGTTTTTAAATAAAACAAAAAATGAAATAAAAGAAATGCTAAAAGACTCTAATTGGCAATCAAATAGTAAAGGTACTCCAAAACAGTATTTAGAATTTTTAGGTGGCGAAGAGTTAGAAAGTATTTGTGAATTGTATGAATAAAAATCCATTAGTTACAGTTGGTTTACCTACATTTAATAGGAAAAATCTTTTGGAAAGAGCTTTGAATTCTGTTCTTAACCAAACCTACAAAAATATTGATATTTTAGTTTCTGATAACCATTCTGATGATGGTACTGAAGAAATTATGCTTGAATATGCTAAAAAAGACTCTCGCATTAGATACTTTAGACAAGAAAAAAATCAAGGTGTAGGATATCAAGGCAAATTCCTTTTAGAAAATTCTTTAGGTGAATACTATTGTGGGCTTTGCGATGATGATTATCTTTCAGAAAATTATGTAAAGGATTGTGTAAATATTTTGATTGAAAATCCAGAAATTTCGGTAACATATGGCACGGTTAATTTAATTGATGAAAATAATAATATTATAAAAAAATGTCCGACTTTTAAGACCTTGTCAGAAGATTTTAACGAAAGAATAAAGGATTATGTTAGTACTGGTATAGACGCATTTTTTGCTTCTGCTTTTACCAAAACTGATTTATGTAAGATAATAACAAGCGACTATGAAAAAAATAGATTTTGTGAAGACCAGTTATTTGTTCTTAAGAGTTTAATTTATGGTAAGTCTGTTTGTTCTGAAAAAGCTATTTTTTATAAATTGAATAATGGTTGTACAAAAGATTTAGAAACATTAAAACATACTTTTAATTTAGAAAGTATGACAACAGAAAACTTTTGGTATTATTTATCAAAAGAATATATGAATTCTATCTTAAATGATGGAATTTATGTTGATAAGTTTTCTTTTGATGAACGTTTAGATTTTGTCATTACAGCCTATGAAGCGGTTAAGACAAAGTTTAAGATTGATTATTTACCAAAGAAAAAGAGTTTAGGTCAAAAATTTATTGATAAAATTAGAGGCAAAAATAATGGCAAACTTTCTAAGAAAAATATTTAAAAAAAATAAAAAAACTTTAGATATTCCACCTTCAGTAACTTTCGGTGAAGGCACTGTTTTAATGCCACAAGTGACATTTAGATATGATGTAAATTTAAAAAATCCTGTCAAAATTGGTAAGGATTGTATGTTGAACTGTAATTTTATTTTTGAGAGTAACAAAGGAGAAATTGAAATAGGGGATAGAACTTTTATCAATGCAGGAACAAACTTGATTTCACGCTCAAAGATAAAAATTGGTAATGATGTTACAATAGCTTGGGGTTGTACGTTGTATGATCACAATTCCCATTCTTTGGATTGGAGAGAAAGACAAAATGACCTTACTCAACAACTTAAAGATTATAGAAGTGGTTGTAATTTTATTAAAAATAAAAATTGGAATACTGTGAAATCACGACCAATTGTAATAGAGGATAGAGCTTGGATAGGGTTTGATTGTACCATTTTAAACGGTGTAACAATAGGCGAGGGTGCTATTATAGGTGCTAAATCTGTTGTAAGAAATAATGTTGAGCCTTATACAGTTGTAGCAGGTAATCCGGCTGTTGTTATAAAAAGATTAGAACATTAACTTTTATTTAACACTTCCATTAATATATTTTGATACTGCTTACCAAATTCTAAGATTCTAGTTGGTAACAATTTTTTTGCTTGTTCTTCTAATTCATAATCTGGTTCACTATTTTTTGTTTCCCATTTTGATTTTAGAATATTTGCTAATTCCTCTGCATTATCTGGATTAAAGAAAATTCCTTCCGGTGGGTTTTGCTCTTTGTGTACGTTTAAATCCGACAAGATAATATTTTTACCAATGCTTTTTGCTTCTTCTACCGTTGATGACCACCCTTCAAATTTTGAAGGGTTGATGATTGATACACAATTCCTCATGAAATAATAAACTTCTATTAAATCTACGATTCCAAGTATTTTTACATTATCTTGAATACCTTCTTGTTTAATGTAATTCGTTAATTCTTCAAAATGCTTTAGATTTCTATAATCACTTGTATTTCCAGTGAAAATAACCTTTATATTTAAACCTTGTTTTTTTAAAATTGAAATTGCTTTTAATATTACTTTATGATTTTTATGTTTCCAAAACTGGTTTGGCACATAAAAATATTTTTCTGGCAATTTATATTTTTCTATAACTTTGTTTTTTATTTTATCTGTTTTTGAATAAATGTTTTTATCAGGTATTGAAACAAAACGAAGCACTCTACCTTTTTCTGCATATTCTGGCGCGAAGGCTTTAAAATCCTCTAAAGCATCATTTGAACTTAGTATGACTAAGGAACTTTTTTTAGTTTGCAACTGAAACGACTCATCTCTAAACTTTAGTTCTTCCTCTGTAAACATTTCTTTTAAATGTATATGTTGAAAATCAGGAATCCACGTTACTACTGGTATTGAGTTTGTATCTATAAAAGTGTGAGATGCAATATCAATTTTAAATCTTTTGAAGAAGTAGTCGTTTTTATCAAAATCTTTTTTCAAAAGACAAGTTACAAATTTATCTAATCGATAACGAAAATCTTTTTTTAAATACGTTAGTTTAAAGTTTTTTAAAACTTTTTTTGCTGTTTTATCTTTTGAATCAAAAGTAAAGATATTAATTTGGGGATTATTTACTAATGAAATAGCAGTAAATAGATTTTTGAAATAATTTACACCACCAAGCCATGTTTTAGAGTTTCTTGTCAAAAAAGCAACATTAATTTTGTTCTTTAAACCATTTTGCATAGTTTTCTAATCCTTCCTGAATGCCTATTTGTGGTTTGAATCCAATTGCTGAAAGCTTATCAATGTTTGCAACCAAGGCTTTTGGATTATTTTTGCTCTCTTCCATATTGTATACAAGCTTTCCTTTGTAATTAAAAAGTGAAGTTAATGTTGTAAAAATTGTATTTATAGAAGTTGCAATACCTGTTCCTACGTTAAAAATTCTTCCATATTTATTATCGTTCATTAATAGTTCAATACAGTTTACCAAATCTGAAACATTTATAAAATCTCGTTCTTCCTCGCCAGTTCCGAAACACAAGATTTCGGAATTATTAAAATTATCCTTTATTTTATTACAAAAATCCCATAAAACTTGTTTTTTTAAATTATTTCCATAAACTGAAAAAGGTCTGATTATATCATATTTTAAATCATTTTTTTGTGAGTATTCTTGAATAAAGTTCTCTACCATAACTTTATGTTTTCCATAAGTGGAAATTGGATTAAGTTGACAATCTTCTGTTATTACTGAATATTTGCAATTGCCGTATACTGCCGCAGACGATACGTAGATAAGTTTTGATTCTGGACTTTTGTTAATTATAAAGTCTAGCAAATGTTTTGATGACAAAACTGTTTTTGCGTATTCGATTTCTGGATTTCTTTGTGCCATACCAACTGAGCCAGAACCAGCTAAATGTATTATTGCATCAAAACTTTTATTAAAAGATAAAAGATTTTCATAATCTAGTTCACCAAGAACAAAATTTTTCTTTTCAATGCCAAAAACATCAAGTCCAAAGATATTATATTTTTGATTGAATACTTCATAACAATGTAAGCCGATAAAGCCGTTTATGCCAGTAATAAGAATGTTTTTTGTCATTATTTATCCTTTTATAAGATGATTATATCACAAATACAACTGTATATTAATATAATAATGAGAAATAGGAAAACGGGGTAGAGATTGGCTTTGTGTTTGAAATAGAGGCTAATTTATAGAATTGACAAAAAGTACTCCAAATTATACTTTCTGTGTCCCAAAATGTACTTTAAAATTCTGAGGTTAGATTTGTCACAAGCCTGTAAGTTAGATATAATCGGCGTTTTAACGATTTATTCCGAAATATAACAAAGTATAATTTAGTCAGGGCGGAACTAAAGGAGGAACTTAGTTCTCCCTTAAATTTCAAAACATCGCAATTTCAAAAACCAAATTAAAGTCAATAAAATGTAATTTTGAAATATTTTTAGTGACTTTGAGGCATATTTTTAAAGATTTTTAGCAAAAATTTATCTGAAAATTTGGGAATTTCGGTAAAAAATTTAACAACAGTCAAGAAAAAGGATAATTAAAATTTAATCAATTATCTTATTCGGTTTTTCCATTCTATCTACATAAGCCTTAAAATATGAATTTAAAATTGTTTGACTGAGATTTTCATCTTTTGAAAATCTATCTAGTAAATTTTGTTTAACATCTTCATTGGTAGAATATACAATTTTTTTTACAATATCATCTACAAATAATTTATAAGTGAGAATTAAAATATCATCAACGATAGCATTTGGATATTTTTGTCGTATAAACTCTCCGACGGCAACAATATATAATTATAACATTTCTAATAGTCGTATTAAGATACAGTAAACTTGTTATTTGCAAAAGGGGCTAATATCCATATTTATGATAGAATTAGAGTGTTAAAATAGGTGTTTTATCTAACGAGGGTTAATATGGCAGAGAAGAATAGTGCAAATATCGGTTTTGAAGAACAATTATGGAAGGCAGCTTGTGTATTATGGGGACATATTCCAGCCGCTGAATATAGAAAAGTTATTGTAGGTTTAATCTTTCTAAGATATATATCAAGCGTTTTTGATAAAAAGTATCAACAACTTGTAGCAGAAGGCGACGGCTTTGAAAACGATAAAGATGAATATACTGCCGAAAACATCTTCTTTGTGCCGGAAGAAGCTCGTTGGACAAAAATTTCAGAAAACGCACATACTCCTGAAATAGGAAAAATTATTGATGATGCTATGATTGCAATTGAAAGAGAAAATAAGTCTTTAAAAGGTGTTTTGCCTAAAAACTACGGCTCAGCTGATTTGGATAAAAGAGTTTTGGGTGAAGTTGTTGATTTATTTACAAATAATATCAAAATGGACGACACGGAAGAAAGTAAGGATTTGTTAGGTAGAACTTATGAATACTGTATTGCTCAATTTGCTGCTTATGAAGGTACAAAGGGCGGAGAATTTTATACTCCACAAAGTATTGTAAAAACTCTTGTTGAAATTCTTAAACCGTTTGAAAATTGTAGAGTTTATGACCCTTGTTGTGGTTCTGGTGGTATGTTTGTTCAATCTGTAAAATTTTTACAAGCACACAGCGGAAATCGTGATAGAATTTCGGTTTATGGTCAAGAATCAAATGCTGATACTTGGAAAATGGCAAAAATGAATATGGCAATTCGTGGTATCGATGCAGATTTTGGACCATCACAAGCTGATACGTTTTTTAATGATTTGCACCCGACATTGAAAGCAGATTTTATTATGGCAAACCCTCCATTTAATCTTTCAAATTGGGGGCAAGATAAACTTCAAGATGATGTACGTTGGAAATATGGAGTTCCGCCAGCTGGGAATGCCAACTTTGCGTGGATACAACATATGATTCATCACCTTGCACCGAACGGTAAAATTGGTTTGGTGCTTGCTAATGGTGCATTGTCCAGTCAAACAAGCGGTGAAGGTGAAATTAGAAAAAGAATTATTGAAGATGATTTGATTGAAGGCATTGTTGCACTGCCTACTCAATTATTTTATAGCGTAACAATTCCTGTAACTTTGTGGTTTATCTCAAAAAATAAAAAACAAAAAGGTAAAACCTTGTTTATTGATGCTCGTAAAATGGGCTATATGGTAGATAGAAAGCACAGAGATTTTACAGATGAAGATATTAAAAAACTTTCTGATACTTTTACTAAATTCCAAGAAGGTACACTGGAAGATGTAAAAGGATTCTGTGCCGTAACATTAACTGAAGATATTGCAAAACAAGATTATATCCTAACCCCGGGGCGTTATGTCGGAATTGAAGAACAAGAAGACGATGGCGAACCTTTTGAAGATAAGATGAAAAGATTAACTTCCGAACTTTCCGAAATGTTCACTAAATCAAACGAATTGCAAGAAGAAATCAAGAAAAACTTAGCAGCGATTGGATTTGAAGTGAAGTAGTTTTTTTAAGGAAACAGATAATGGATAAAAATGAAATTATAATATATAAAGATAGTAATAATAAGATTGAATGTAAAGTAAATATTTCTAATAAAACATTATGGTTATCATTAGATCAGATTGCAACGGTTTTCAAGAAAAACAAATCTACAATATCAAGGCACATTAAAAATATCTTTGAAACAGAAGAGCTTGATAAAAATTCAGTTGTTGCAAAATTTGCAACAACTGCAAGTGATGGTAAAATCTACAATGTGGATTATTATAATCTGGATATGATAATTTCTGGCGGATATCGTGTTAATTCAAAAATTGCAACTCAATTCAGAAAATGGGCAACTTCGACATTACGAGATTACTTGACAAAAGGCTATGTAATTAATGAAGAAAAACTAAAGTTAGAACAAGAAAAAGTTAAAACTTTGCAAAATACAATTAGCTTACTTTCAAGAAGCTTAACTAATCAGGTTGAGAATATGGAAGATGTAAAAACGCAAGATTTAAAACTCGTTTCGTAATCATTTGCGTAAGTATAACAATTTGGGATAAAATAAACAAAACAATATTTCTTAGGAGAAAATTCATTATGAATTACAAAAAATTAGATATAACAAATTTGAGAAATTGTATTGATTCTTTGAGAGAATGTATAGAAGCGTATAATACAATTACAAACGAACAAATGCGAGGTTTTATCGAAGATTCTTGTGTAAAAAGATTTGAATTTACTGTTGAAACATCTTGGAAAACTATGAAGAAATATTTGAAAGAAGTTTACGGTAAAGAAGATAAAGAATTAACTATGAATAATATTTTCAGATTAATGCAAGGCTATGGATTTATAAAATCATGGGAAACTTGGCGTGAATATTATGATAGATGAAATGACACAAGCTACGAATATAATAGAGAAAAAGCAATGAATATATTAAAGTCAATGAATGGTTTGTTAGAAGATGCTAATTATTTTTATGCAGAATTAGAAAAGGAACTAAACAAGTAAATGGAACTTGGAATTACAGAAAAAGAACATAATATAATTTTGAATATTCTGAAAGAATATTTTGATAAATATGCTTTTTATTATTATGGTTCAAGAATTAAAGGTACATTTAATAAAACTTCTGACTTGGATATTTTGATTAAAGGTAATCAAGAAATGCTATTAAGGGATTTGGTGGAATTAAAAGAAAAATTTGACGAAAGCAAATTGCCATATATAGTGAATTTCGCTGACTACAATAGTATTGACGAAAAATTTTATGACTTGATAAAAGATGATTTGGTGTTGGTGGAAGGGTTTGAAATATTAAATGAGGGTAGGTAGATGAATGATTTAAAATATGAAATAGGAAATATAAATATAAGTCCTAAATTAGCTGACAACGACATTTGGCTAAATAAAGAAATGTTGTCAGAATTATTTAATGTATCTATCCCCCAAATAAATAAATTTATAAAACAAATTTATGCAAGTAAAGAACTGAATCAATATTATACTTCTCGAACTTTCATAGATAAAACTAAAAATAATACCTTAAGAAAATCTTTATATTACAACTTAGATATAGTATATGCTTTAGGACTTAGAATAAATTCTAAAAATGCAATAGCTTTTAGAAAATGGTTTATAAATAATTTACCGAATAAAGATAGTCTTAAAATAAAACCCTATAAAAAACGTAAATCCTCAATTCATTATGTTGCGTATTTAGATATGTTAGGAACAAAAGATATTGTAAACAATGATAGTAACGATAACTACTTAAATGATTTAAATGCAATTTATAAATCTGCAATAAACTTAGTAAATTGCAAATTTAAAGATGAGGGAAAAAATAATTTTAATATTAGAATTTTTTCTGATAATATCTTAATTTTCACCCCTTTAGACAATTTTTTATTTGATAAATCTAAATTAGAACATCTAATAAATTTGGTTGGATATATTCAAGTAAATGCTTTAAAGCATGGTTATCTTTTGAGAGGGGGGATTACAAGAGGAGCATTTTATCAAAATGAGGCATTTGTACATGGTAAAGCATTAGTAGATGTTGTTGTATTAGAGGAAGAAAATGCAATATATCCTAGGATTATAATAGATAGAGAAGAAATTTTTGATACGCGCAAAACTTTTCTATACAATGATATAGATGATTTTTATTATATTAATTATTATTATTTCAGCTCTATTGATAACTTTGATAATTTTAAATATATTCTTTTAGATTTATTAAAAAAATATAGAAAAGTTGATAAAGTAAAACAAAAGATAATGTGGGCAATAACATATCATAATAAGTATTTTAGTGATAATACAAACTCAAACATGCCTAAAAATAAACCAATAATTACTCAAGAAGAAATTATAAAGATTGTTCAGGAGGAAGAAAAGAAATGACCTCTGATTGGAAAGAATGTACATTAGAACAAATATCAACAATTTTGGGAGATGGTTTACATGGGACTCCTAAATATTCAATTAATGGCAAATATGCTTTTATTAATGGAAATAATTTGTCTAATGGAAAAATAATTATTAAATCAGATACAAAGCGAGTGGATAAATGTGAATATGAAAAATATAAGAAAGATCTAAATAATAGAACATTATTAGTTTCTATAAATGGCACATTGGGAAACATTGCAGAATATAATGAAGAAAAAATTATATTAGGGAAAAGTGCTTGTTATTTTAATGTTAAAGAGGATATTGATAAATATTTTATTAAATATATTTTATTGTCAAAAACATTTCAAGATTATCTAAATAATCAAGCAACAGGTACAACTATAAAAAATATCTCATTGAAACAGATGAGAGAGTATAATTTCTTATTGCCACCACTTGAAACACAACAAAAAATAGCAAAGGTTTTGAGTGCGATTGATGATAAAATTGAATTAAATAATTCGATAAATAATAATTTAGAACAACAAGCCCAAGCTATATTTAAAGAAAATATTTCAAAAAATTGTAATAATTCAAAAAATGGATGTATTGGTGATTATTGTGCTATAAAGTCGGGATTCGCATTTAAAGGTTCTTGGTGGCAAAACACTGGCATTAAAGTTATAAAAATTAAAACAATCGACAATGATAATATTAATTTTAATGACTGTTCTTATGTTTCGGAGGATAAAATTCAATATGCGACAGATTTTATTGTAAAAGGTGGCGACTTATTAATTGCGATGACAGGTGCAACAATAGGTAAATTTGCGATTGTACCTAAAGTTAATGAAACTATTTTAGTCAATCAGCGTGTTGGCAAATTTTTCTTAGGGGAAAATCCTGTTCAAAATTTACCATTTTTATATTGCACTTTAAAAGAACAAGATGTAATCAATGAAATAATTAATAAAGGACAGGGAAGTGCACAACCAAATATTAGTGGCAGTGATATAATGAATACTTTATGTTATTTTCCAGAAAAACAAAATATTGTCGACTTTAATAATTTATGCACTCCAATATTTGAGAAGATTATCAACAATAAATATGAGAATTATCATTTGATAAAACTTCGAGACACTTTATTACCGAAGTTAATGAGTGGTGAAATTGATGTTTCTAAGGTCGAAATTGACGATATTTTAGAAAATCAGTCCGCTGATAAATTATTGTTTAGCGAGGATAAATAATGGCAAGACAAAATATTTTTGAAATTTTAAAAAGTAAGTACGATATTGTAAAAGAAATAAATAAAATTATGGTTCTTTACAATAAAATATCTATACGCGGAAATAGTTATGCTGATAATAGGTCTTATTCGATAGAAAAATTATTTGAAACTAAAATATTACCAAATTGGAAACAACGAGGGGCTTATTTATCTTGTGAAGAAATTCGTAATGATTTAGATATTGTAGGCTATTTTGTAAATGAAAGTAAAATTGATGATATTATGCTCTCATTAGAATATATTCAAAATATACTTTATTTAATATATAAAAAAGTCTATAACATTTACAATTATGTATTTCCAAAAGAATTTGACCTTATGTTGCAAAATATAAATATATTATTAGAACATTTAAACTGCGAAATAAAAATTTTTGAAAATGAAGAAAAAGTAATTCTAATCCCTAAGAATCCAGAAGCAACAGCTGTTGCTGAAATATCAAGTGAAGATACAGCATTAGCTATTTTCATGTATAATCATCATTCTATGAAAGGTGATGTTACAGAAAAGAGAAGACTTTTATATCAAATTTCTCTTGAATATGAAACATTGCTGAAAAAGTCAATAGAAGGTTATAATGATTTCTTTAACAAAACAAACCAACTTTTAAATAATTTGCATATCAGACATGATAACAAGACAAAAGACGGAAACAAAAATCCTGTTATAGAAATTGATGACAAAGAGTTAGAAAATTGGTATGATGAATTGTATCAATTATTGTTATTTTGTGTGTTAATACATGATAACTTAAAAAGAAAAAACAGAGTTGCAGATTTTTTAAAATCTATGAAGGAGTAATCTTAAATGCAAGGTCTAACAGAAGCTGCTTATGAAAATTCAGTAATCGAACTATTCCAACATTTGGGTTACACGCATGTGTATGGTCCTGATATTGATAATCGTGATTTTTATTCTCCTTTGTATTTAGATATTTTGGAGGATTCTATTTATCGAATCAATCCCAATGTGCCAAAATCTGCTATTCAAGAGGCGTTATTCAAAATCAAACATTTTGATAATGGCGAATTGTTACAACAAAACAAAATATTTATGGATTATCTACAAAATGGGATAACTGTAAAATATTTAGAAAATGGCGAACAACGTTCAACCATTGTTTATTTAGTCGATTACAAAAATCCTGATAACAACTCTTTCATTGTTGCTAATCAGTGGACTTTTGTTGAAAACTCTGAAAAAAGACCTGATGTGTTATTGTTTATCAATGGCTTACCACTTGTTCTTTTTGAGCTTAAATCTCCATCAAGAGAAGAAACTGATTCATCTCAAGCATATAGACAAATTAGAAACTATATGAAAGAAATTCCTTCTATGTTTATCTACAACGCAATTTGTGTTATGTCTGATTTATTGATTTCAAAAGCAGGAACAATTACATCGGACGAAACTCGTTATATGGAATGGAAAACCAAAGACGGCAACTACGAAAACAATCAATATGCACAATTTGATACATTTGTAGAAGGCATTTTCCAAAAAGAAAGATTATTAGACATCTTAAAAAACTTTATTTGTTTCAACAACGATGGACCAAATACCTTCAAAATCCTTGCAGGATATCATCAATATTTTGCAGTTAAAAAAGCTATTGAATCAACAAAACACGCAACACAAACTGACGGTAAAGGTGGTGTGTTTTGGCACACGCAAGGTAGTGGAAAATCTTTATCTATGGTATTTTATGTACACCTTTTGCAAGAAGCATTAAACAGTCCAACCGTTGTTGTTATAACTGATAGAAATGATTTAGATAATCAGTTATATTCTCAGTTTTCAAAGTGTCAGGAATTTTTGCGTCAAACTCCAATTCAAGCACAATCAAGAGAGCATCTAAAAGAACTTCTTGATGGCAGAGAAGCAAACGGTATTATTTTTACCACAATGCAAAAATTTGAAGAATCCGCAGAGCCTTTATCTCCCAGACGAAACATTGTAGTTATGGCAGACGAGGCTCACCGAGGACAATATGGGCTAACAGAAAAAGTCGACTCTAAAACAGGTAAAATCAAAACAGGTACGGCTCGAGTTATAAGAGATAGTTTGCCAAATGCAACATATATCGGCTTTACAGGAACTCCGATTTCATCTAAAGACAAAAACACAAGAGAAGTTTTTGGTGATTATATTGATATCTATGATATGACACAAGCTGTTGAAGATGGTGCGACTCGCCCTGTTTATTATGAAAGCAGAGTTGTAAAACTTCAACTTGATCCTGCGACATTAGCTCTTATTGATAAAGAATATGACTTGATGGCACTAAATGCAGATGAAGAAGTCGTAGAACAAAGCAAACGAGAATTAAGCCAAATGGAAACTGTTTTGGGTGATGATAGCACAATTAATTCTTTGGTTGACGATATTCTGAACCATTACGAAAACAACAGAGAAAATCTTTTGACAGGTAAAGCAATGATTGTTGCATATTCTCGACCTATTGCGATGAAAATTTATAATAGAATACTTGAATTAAGACCAAGTTGGGGTGAAAAGAACAAAGAAAAAATTGCCGTTGTAATGACATCAGGAAACAATGACCCAGAAGCATGGCGTGATATTATCGGGAACAAAGCATATAAAACAGAGCTTGCAAAAAGATTTAAAGATAACAATGATACTTTAAAAATTGCTATCGTTGTTGATATGTGGCTAACAGGTTTTGATGTCCCATCATTAGCCACAATGTATGTTTACAAACCAATGAGTGGACATAATTTGATGCAGGCAATTGCTCGTGTAAACCGAGTATTTAAAGATAAAGAAGGTGGTTTGGTTGTTGATTATGTAGGAATTGCAACAGCTCTAAAACGAGCAATGAATGATTACACTGCAAGAGATAGAAAAGCGTACGGTAATCCTGATATTTCCCAAATTGCATATCCTAAATTCATTGAAAAATTAGAAGTTTGTCAAGATTTGTTCCATGGCTATGATTTTTCTAAATTTACAACAGGCAGTGATTTAGACAGAGCAAAAACTATTAGTGGTGCAGTAAACTTTATTATTGCTCCAAGTATGCAGGATAGAAAAGAGTCTTTCCAAAAAGAAGCGTTATTGTTACATCAAGCCTTGTCTTTATGTTCTTCAATAGTCGATGAAAAAGACAGAATTTTGGCTGCATTTTTTGAATCTGTAAGAGTGTTATTAAATCGATTATTGAATACAGGTATTGATAAAAAAATATCACTTCCTGAAATGAACGCAAGAATAAATGAATTATTGAAACAAAGTATAAAAAGTGATGGTGTAATTAATTTATTTTCGGATATAAAAGAAGAATTTTCATTATTTGACACTAAATTTTTAGATGAAATTTCAAAAATGAAAGAAAAAAATCTTGCAGTAGAAATATTAAAGAAATTACTTGCAGAACAAATTTCGTGTTATAGAAGAACAAATTTTGTAAAATCAGAAAAATTTAGCGAACTTATTCAAGCTGCAATGAACAAATATATAAATGGTTTAATTACAAATGCAGAAGTTATTGAAGAACTCTTAAAAATTGCAAAACAAATCAAAGAAGGTTCGCAACCTATTGGTGATTTGAACGATGAAGAAATCGCATTTTATGATGCATTAACAAAACCTCAAGCCGTAAAAGATTTTTATAAAAACGAAGAGTTGATAAATATGACAAAAGAACTAACCGATTCTTTAAGAAGAAATAAAACTATTGATTGGCAAAAGAAAGAATCTGCAAGAGCAAATATGAGAAGAATTATTAAAAGACTTCTAAAGAAGTATAATTATCCCCCAGAAGAAGCGCAAGACGCATTACAAACTGTAATGACTCAATGTGAACTTTGGACAGATAATTTAATGATTGTATAAAAACAATTTTATACAACCATTAGTGCAGATATTGTTGCTTTTGTGGGTTTGTCTGTATGTCCTCTTTGTTGGGAATTTATTAAATAAAACTTATTTTAAAATCAATATTAGTTTTTCTCAAAATCCTTTGGAAATTTTTCTCAAACCTGTTGGCAATTTACATACCGATTGTGTTCTTTTTAAAGAACTCGCGTTCTGCGAATCACCCGAGAAAAGACAAAAAAAATAGCAAGGGAGAGACTCGAACTCTCGACCTCTCGGGTATGAGCCGAACGCTCTAG
>OIYY01000875.1_pt1 | contig 18936 bp, 15 predicted proteins | sample 1588341 | NCBI WGS metagenome assembly OIYY01 (sample SAMN03283287) | human gut metagenome | biome: human-associated habitat; material: feces | host: Homo sapiens | place: Peru | collected 2012 | reverse complement strand
GCCCACATCGACGGAAAGCTGCTTTACCGCGTCGCAGGCGGCCTTGCGGTATTCGTCCACGGTCATCTTTTCCACGCCCTGAACGCCCATCGCCATGGCGATATACTTGTACTTGTCGCCGGTCACAGGGGCGTTGTATTCCATCACCGTGGGCAGCAAAATAGCGTTTGCCACGCCGTGAGGCGTATCGTACACAGCGCCCAGACAATGCGCCATGGAATGCACGATGCCAAGGCCGACGTTCGAAAAGCCCATGCCGGCCACATACTGCCCAAGCGCCATGCCCGCAAAGCCCTCGTCCTCCCCCTTGACGGCGCTGCGCAGCGATCTGGCAATGATTTCAATGGCCTTGAGGTGGAACATATCGGAAAGCTCCCAAGCAGCTTTTGTGATATAACCCTCAATAGCGTGAGTCAAAGCGTCCATACCTGTTGCTGCGGTAAGTCCCTTAGGCATTGAGGACATCATATCGGGGTCAACAACTGCGACAACGGGAATATCTTTCGGGTCAACGCAAACCATTTTTCTGTTCTTTGCAACGTCTGTGATTACATAGTTGATTGTAACCTCAGCCGCTGTACCTGCTGTTGTCGGAACGGCGATAATCGGTACGCACTTATTCTTTGTCGGAGCAACGCCTTCAAGCGATACAACGTCTTCAAATTCGGGATTTTCAATTATAATACCGATAGCCTTTGCTGTGTCCATTGACGAGCCGCCGCCGATTGCGACGATGCAGTCAGCACCCGAAGCCTTGAAAGCGGCAACACCTGTCTGAACATTCTCAATTGTGGGGTTAGGCTTAATCTGTGAGTATATTTCGTAGTCAATCGACGCATTTTCCAAAACATCGGTAACCTTTTTGGTAACGCCGAACTTCAAAAGGTCGGGGTCTGAACAAACGAAGCATTTTTTAAAGCCTCTGCCCTTAACCTCGGTTGCAATTTCGTTAATTGCTCCCTTTCCGTGATAGCTTGTTTCATTAAGTACAAATCTGTTAGCCATAATTTTGACTCCTTTACACTTATTTTAATATACCTTGAGAACTTTCTCTCAACAATTTTATTATAAAACCGAAAAAGTGTATATGTCAACATTTTAACAATGTCAATACGCAAAGTTTACAGACTGTTAAAATACTGCTTTAAAAAGCCTATTATAACCAAATGTAACGGATAATAGATATAGAAAAACCATTTCATAAACCTGTTGATTTTGGGGTTGCTTCCCCTCTTGCCGTTATACATTGAAAGCACGGGGATTGAAAGCGCAACGCCGAGCTGTAAAACGCCGTACACCGCATCTATTGCGAAGAAATACACCACGACATAAAGACACACATAGAACATCATCCAGGTCATTTGCTTTTTGAAATTTCCTCTGTTCGTGCCAATCGCCATAATGCAAAGTGCGGCAATACAGCTCCAATCACTCGGCAAGGTCACAACGCAGATTAAAATAATCGCAAGAACCTTAACGGGCATTTTTATTTTCTTCGAGTCCGCCACACGGAGCATTACAAGTCCCCACGCAAGCGACCACATAACGCTTGTTTGATTTAAAAAGCCTCCGTAGTAAAATGGAATGAACGATTTTGCGTCAACAAAGCTCTCCGAAAAGAAAATATAAGCAAAATGCGAGACAATCGAGAACGCAAAAAGCCTTGCTGTGTATTTGTTTATGTTTTTGGTGTAATGATAACCCTCTGCGATAAAATAGCACATTATCGGGCAAGTAAGTCTGCCGATTATATGCATTACAAGCGGTAAAATTTCCGTCGGATAGCCCGAAAAAGCCGCCCAAGCTATATGGTCAACCGTCATTGCGAGTATCGCTATCAGTTTGAGCTGATTTGAATTGAGAATTTTACCTTTTTCCATATCAAAACTCCTAAATTATTTCTATAACCATTCTATCACACAAATTATTTTCAAGCAACAAGTTAAATAGAAAACCCCTGACACGTGGTCAGGGGTTTTAATATGCTTTAGCTTTTAATTAACTTTTGCACCCTCATCTTCTTCGTCCTTACGGCTTCTGCGCCAAAGGATAAAGAACAAAATGAACAAGCCGTCAAGTGCAAGAACAAAGGTTGCAACAAGGTTTTCCTTTATAAAAGCACCTGTTTTTGAGATGATCGGATGGTCCTTGATAATACCGCCCTTATCCTTATCGGGTTCGGGTGTCGGTGTGGGATCGGGCGTGGGAGTAGGCTCTTCGCCATCGGGTCCCGACGGGATAATATCAACGCTTCCGTCTGCATTTACAACAAAATTGAGCCAAAGCTCCGAGGTGTCCTTCGGCACGGTAACAATCCTTGTTCCGTCGTCAAGCGTAACAACCGAAACTTCGGTAGCCGTATCGCTTACGCTGATAACAAACTCTTGTTTACCTGCAAGGTTTTCGTCTTTGTCATAAATTGAAACGGTATGTCTGCCGTCCTTTATTTCATCAAGCTTGTATGCACCTTTTTTATCGGCAGTTGTGTCGAATTCACCGAAGTCAAATTCGAGCTTTGCCGAGGGCATTAAATCTTCACCTTTATAGACCTTACCTTTAAGACTCATTCTTACGCATGGGTCATCGGTAACAGACGGGTCATTACATTCAATGAAAACAAAGTTAACATCGATATCCGTTGCAACATTTTCGAGCTTGAGCTGTCCGTTCACAACCTGTGCGGTTACATCCTCGCCGTTAACAAAAACAGCTTTAAGGTGTGCGTCGGGTTTAGCAATAATATCAAGCGTTACTCCGTCAAAACGGGTGACGATTATCTTGTCTCCGCTGGTCATTCTCCGTCCCGAGTGGAGAACATAGCCTCCCTCGTTAAAGGTTACGGTAATTTCATGCGAATCGGGTACTATTGTGCTAAGGTTCATGTTTTCGGCAAATACTGCAAACTGCATGGTCAAAACTAAAATTAGACACATTATCACGCTGCAAGCCTTTTTCATGAAACCACCTCCTTATAATACCAAATTGCAATTAAGCTGCTGTGTATGTTACTGTATAAGTCATTGTGCCTGTATACTCTGCAATCGGTACTCCGGAGAAGTCTGCGATTGTAACTGTAGTAGCTGAATCAACAGCGTTGTTTACTTCGTTATAAACAGCCTCTTCGCCGTTAGCAACTGTGAATGTAAGAGTAGAAGCAGTGCCTGCGTTTGTCATCTTACCGCCATCATTAGCTTCAGCCTTAACTTTAAGTGTGTCGCCGAGCTTAAGCTGTGATGTTACTGTGTATTTAGCGTTCTGTGCTGTTGTATCGCCCCAAGCAACCTCAACAGAAGCAGGGATAGTTACTGTGTATGTGTATGCGTCAGAACCGTCAGTCTTTGTAAGCTTTGTCTTAACGTCGGGTGTTGCTGTCTGCGGAGCAGGTGTGTCCTTGGTGATGTCGGTCGCAAATACAGGAACACAAATGCTTGCGAGCATCATAACTGCAAGAATTATAGAAATTACTTTTTTCATTGTAAACTCTCCTTATAAATTAAGCGTTAACAACCTGTGCTGTGAAGGTAAGCGTATCGCTGTACTCGTCGATAGCTGCGTTAGCCCATGCTGTGCCTGCAACATTAACGGTTACAGTCTTAACGAATGTGCCTGCTGCTACAACGGGGCCTGCTGTCTTAACAGCTGTAATGTCGCCTGTGATTGTGTATGCGAGTGTTGCGCCGCTTGCCGATGTCATATTAGCGTTATTCTGTGCTACGTCAACCTGAACAAGCTTACCTGTTTTAAGCTGACTTTCAACAGAATATGTGAAATCCCTTGAGCTGTCTGTGTTTGCTGTGTTCCACGGAATAGGCATCTCTGCAGGAATTGTTACTACGAAAGTGCCGTTGTCCGTAACAGCTGAAATATCTGTTTTAACCTGTGCTGTGCCCTTGCCGTCGGGTGTTGTCTTATCGATTGTTGCCGCAAAGCAAGGTACACAAATAGCAGCTATCATAAGAACTGCTACTGCAATTGAAAGAATTTTTTTCATTTTAAGCACCTCTCATTAAACTTCTGCTATTGCAACTGTGAATGTAAGTGTGTCCTGATATTCGCCTACAACTGCTGATTTCCAAGCTCTGTCGGCAACATTTACGTTGATTGTCTGGTCAGCTGCCGGATAAACAACGGGACCTGCTGCTGTGAAAGCTGTTGTGCCGCCCAATGTGTAATCGAGTGTCATTGAATCAGCGCCTACTGTGTAGGTCATAACGCCGTGTCCTGAAACGTTAACTGTGAGCTTCTTGCCGTAGCCAAGATGTGACTCAACGCTGTAAGTCAAAGCCTTAGAATCTTTGCCCCACGGAATTTCAGTTGTTGCAGGGATTGAAACGATGAACTTTTCAGCATTTTCGCCTGCTTCGTCAACGGTCTTTGTCTTAACGATTGCATCGCCTGTTCCACCGTTGGTTGTGATGTCAGCTGCGAATGAGGGAACGCAAATGCTTGCAAGCATAAGAACTGCAAGAATAATAGAAACTATCTTTTTCATTTCAGTTTATCTCCCTTCGCCTGTTATATAGCCTCAACTGAAACGGTGTATGTGAGTGTATCGGAATACTCCTCAACTACTGCCTTTTTCCAGTTTACGCTGTCGATTTTAACCTTAAGGTCCTGCTTAATGCCTGAATCTGTTGTTTCGTCATAAACAACGGGTGAGGTTGCAAGGTACTCAACTGCTCCCTCAAGAGCATAAGCAAGTGAATATGCGCCGTCTGTTGTTTTCATTGCACCTGTGCCCGCTACAACAACCTTAACACCCTTATTTCTTGCAAGGTGTGCTTCAACTGTGTAGCTGACATCTGTTGCCTCTGTGCCCCACGGAATTACTGTATCTGCGGGAATATCAATTGAATAGTTTTCTCCGCTTGTGCCGTCTTCTTTAGTTGTTGAGGTCTTAACGATAACATCTGTTGCACCTGCGGTAGTTACTGTTGCAGCAAAACTCGGAACTGCGATAAGAGCGAGCATCATTACTGCGAGAACTACTGACAATACTTTTTTCATGTCAATTTCTCCTTTCAAAATTAAGCGTTAGTTAATTCAGCTGTAAAGGTAAGAACATCTGTATGCTCGCCTGATGCAGCCTGTCGCCATTGTGCGTCCGCTATTGAAACTGAAAGCGGACAATCCTTGCCGTAGTCACCTGCGAAGAATACGATTGCATCTGCGCCTGTGAGAGTATAAGCGATTTTGCTTGAAGCGGAAGCTGTGCTTACAAGGTTGTAATCATTAGCCGAAGTTACTGAAACCTTGACTTTTTTGTCAGGTGACAAACGCATAGCCGTTGCCGTAACCGAGCCGAGAGCGTACGATGACGACTCCCACGGAATGTTTGTGTCTGCAGGGAATGCAAGCTGATATTCATCAGTTACGCCGCTGCCGGTTGAAATAGTCATTGAATCCGCAAAGGCAGGCAAAACGCACACGCTAACCAAAATCAATGCAAAAACAACCGATAAAAATTTCTTCATCTTTATTTACTCCCTTCTTTATTACGGTGTTGCGTCAGTGTAAGTGACCGTATAAGTTAATGTTGTTTTATATTCGCCGACCGGAACAGCATCCCAACCGCTTACCGAAAGATACGGTGTGGTGTTGAGTCCTACGTCGGTGTTGATACCTGTAAAGTCGCTCGGGTCAAAGCCCTTGTAGTTGTAAGTAAGATTGAATGACGGATTTGAGGAGGTCAGCTGACCTGCGCCCATGTAAGCTCCTGCCGAATCGGGTGTACCGTCACAGGTTACCGCAACATTCAATTTTGCACCTGCTTTAAGTGAGGTTGAAACCTTACAATCTACGCTTTGGTCTGTTGAATCGTCCCACGCTACGTTGAATTCCGCAGGAATTGTAACCGTGTATGCGTCATTGGGTGTATAAATAACCTCAAGCGTCTTTTTAAGCTCCTTGCCCGTGCTGTCCTTGAGCACCGTTCCCGCATCATCCGTGTAGGTGAATACAAGCTTATCGGAAATTGCGTTTGCAACCGTAAGCTCGGCAGGTACGGAAACCTCAACATTTACAGTTAAGGGAGCACCCGGAGTAAGAGTATTATTGGCAACATCGCTCAATTTAACTCCTGCCGTCAAATCAGCCGCACTGTATGTCTTTGTGCTGCCGTTTACGGTAACTTTAACGTCATACGCCGCATTCTCGCCGAGAGCGTTCTGCAACTTTCCGTTTGCGGAGGTCAAATTGATTTGCGTATTAACAGGTGTTGCCAATGGAAGCTGTTCTGAGTATGTAACGGTGTATGTATCCGTCGCACTCAGCTTATCCTTTGAAAGATATATCGTTTTATCCGCTGTATCGGCGTTATATCTCGGGAAAAGACGGAGAATATCTATAATACCGTGAAGAGCTTCGCCGTCCGAGGAGTTAACGGTGTTACCGTCATTAAGCTCTTGAATCTGCTTTACATAGCCCTTAAACGAATTGTATTCTTCAACCGCTTCCGTTATTTCGGTAAGGTTCTGAATAGCGTTGCTGTCCATTTTTCCCTTAACGGTATTATAAAGAGACGTGTACTTCTCTTCAAGTTGTACAATGCCGCCCTTAACCGTCTCACCGGTAATGTCGTCGGTGTAGGTCTTGATATTGGCAAGCACCTTGTTAACCGCCTCGGCTGACTTAGCATAACTCTTATACTGAGGAGCACTTGCAAAATTGTCTGCCTTATCAGTTAAGATATACTTAGCGTAATAGTCAAGGTCGTTATATTTTTCAATGTAGTTTTCAAGCGCCGCAGTCTGATTTGTAGGAATAAGCCTTAAGTCAGTCGTAAGGTCGGTCGCTTTACCGGTCTTGCCGTACATTGAAGCAACAAAAGTGTTAAGGTCTTTAATACCGGTTATATCTGTTCCGGAGTCACTCTTGTATCCGTCACGGTATTCTTCGAGAAGTCTTAAGCGTTTTGCAACCTTATAAAGGGTTTCCATTTTTGTAACATTATCCGTGCCGAGCTCAGCAATTGCCTCGTCGGTATAACGCTTATAAGAAAGCTCATACCAATCGATTATGTTTTGTACGTCGGCTGCGGTGAGATTATATGCGCCGTAGTTTACAAGCGGTTTCTTTACTCCGTTCTCATCGGTACCAATAACAAATCCCGGATAAGGTAAGGTATTGCCGCCTGTTACGGAACCGCCGGTTGCGGCGGTCGGCATAGCCTCAATCAAAGCCTTCAAATCGGCAACCGCAATTTTCGGCGGGTCGATAAAAGTGATGCCGTCGTCAATGCTCTTATACTTTTCAAGTACGCTGTATGCTCTTACAACGGAAGGTATGGCCTTTTGATAATCCGAAAGTTGTGCATAAAGAGCAAGCGCCGTGTTTATCTTTTCGGTACGGGTGTTTACTTTATAAATATTAATATCCGCTACCGCGTTTTCAAACTGCATTGAAGTGAGTGACTTAACCTGTGCATAATCGTCGAATGAGACGTCGCCGGTTCTGTTTTGTACGCCTGCGCCGTATGCTGAGGTGCCCTGTCTGTAAGTAAAGCCTACTGAGCCTATTGTAAAGTTCTTACCGTTCATTGCAGTTGCGCTCTTTCCGTTTACGGACGAATCGTTGTAATTTGACAAGGGCGCTATACCTATTGTAACACGGAAGATGTTGTTGAGGGACTCAGCTTTTTCATCTATACGATAGTTAGAGGTTGCCGAAATACCCTGAACGCCTCTTGAGAACTGGAAGAGCGGAACCATAACATAACCCTTGTAGTGAGAAAGAGTCAGGTAGTCGCCATCACCTGTATCTATGCCGTAATCCGAAGTGTAAGCGTAAATTCTTCTCTTGCCCTCATCCTTGGGAGTACACTTAACCCACTCGCCCGTCTTGGGGTTAATGAGGTAGAAGTAAGAAGCCTCGTTGTTGCTGCCGAAGTCGAGAGTGTAGTCCTCAGCGGCACCTTCATAGTATGAACTGATATTAAACGCCATTGTGAAGGTATCAAGCTGAGAAAAATCGGCGTAGAATACAAGCGCCAGACGGTCGGTTTCGCCTATGTCGTTTTTGTTATATGACTTGGCGAAATCGCCGAGACTCTCAGACGACATATTGTTGGCTCTCAGCGCAGAGTAGTCGCCGCTGCTGCTCGGTTCTTTGTCAACAAGTCCCTTTGTAATGCTTATGCAGTTGTACCAGCCTTTTCTGTCTTCGGCATACTGGTTATTTATGGTAACCGTTGCGGCATTATTGCCCTCAAGGCCATTTGATGTAATGATTGCCGAGGTACCGTTTTGGCGATAACTTGTAATACCTTTTCTCTGCGGATCATTACCGAGAGCGCCGGTCGGTATAAGTGTAGGCGTTGCGGTATCTTCACTATGCGCCGAAAGTGAGGCAAAGGGAACCTGATATGTCAAATATCCCTTAGAATAGTAATAATCCTTGCCCACCTGACCGGCATATTTCGAGTTTTCGAACTGCCAGCTTCTGGTGCCTTTTTCCAAGGAGTTGAAGTCGCCGAACGGTATAACCTTGTTGTTTGTAAGCGCCTGACCTATTACAACAGAGTTATCGGCAAGCTCTTCCTCAATGAAGTTGAAGTACTTTAAGAGCTTCTCCTCCTCCGCTTTGCCGAGCATTGTGAGCTGACTTAGGTTGAGGCGGATATAAACCTCATAAATACTCTTAACGACGGCTTTATCCTCATCGCTTACCGTAAGAGTATTTTCATCAAAGTCGGGAAGCTGCTCAAGCTTTGTTGCAATCATCGGAATAAAATCATCGGCACCCGAGTTAGCCGAGCCATGGGTTCCCTCATTTATACACGCTTGCTTGGCAGTCTTGTATTTTTCCCAAGCCTCGCTCATACCGAGAGCTGCCGCTTTGGTATCAAGAACGGAATCCTCAAGGAACGAAGCGTCGATTGTACCGCATTTTGCGGCTTCTTCGGATTTGTTATAATCCTCAATAGATTGTTTATAACCGTTTATCAAGTCCTCTATATACTTAACAGCACGGTAATCATAAGAATCGGGGCTTTCAATGTACTTTTGGCAAGCATTGAATATAGCACGCGGGATTTCAGTTTCCTGATCGTAATAATTCTTAGCAGGGGAGCCGGTATTTGCTGCTCCGTTAAGCGTGTTTTCGCTGTACTTCTGACCGTCTGTACGGTAGAACAATACATTATCAAGGAAAATCTTTTTACCTACGCTGCCGTTGTTGGTTTCAAGACTCGTAGAAGCCGGATCATATGTGCAGCCCGTAAACTTAAAGCCGGCGGACATAATGTCCTCAATAGCTTTAAAAGCATTTGTACGATTAACTACCGGATCTTCACCCGTACCGATTTTAGTCTTATCGATATATGCTCTTTTGGGCGATTCGGCCGTTGTCTTTTTACCGTCATCCGTAATCATGCACGGAGCGAGCATCGTGCCGCCATCGATATAGTATTCGCCGCTAAGAGTCGCCGTCTTGTTAATTCTGAAGGAATAGCGTCTAATAAGCAGAGCATTGGATATCGAAGTACCGGCAGGGTCAACAACTACCGACTGCGAAAGCTTAATTTTCTCGTTATAATACTTGTTGGCATTTGCTTTAGTTTTATCCGAGCTGTTCCACACATACATATCGGGCACAGGCTTTTCTACACCGAAATCCTCGTTAGAATCCGTGACAACGGAGTCGGTTTCGGAGCACATAAACTGAAGCGGTATGCGGACATAGCCCTTAAAGTGGTCAAGGTCAACTGTACCGTCATTTAACATAACCTTTTTCCAGCCGCCGTCGGTCTGCTGCAGGAATACATAGGGATCTTCACCCGTATAACCCGCTTTTGTAGTGCCGACAGTTGAGTAAATTATATCGCCGTATCTGTTAAAAGCATTACTGCTTTCACTGTATTCGTTGTCAAAATCCTGTGCAAAATACTTTTCGTTTGAACGAAGACGGAATGAAAGCCCTGTTACGCTGACCTCGGAAAAGTCGAGATAGTACCAAATCTCGGAAGCGCCTGTCGGGTCCCAAGTCTGACGGCTCCATGTTGTATCAATAGACTGAGGGCTTTCCGGGGTTGCGGCAGACTCGATACGCATTGAGTAGCCGTAGCTGTCGCCCGTGTCTTTAACACCAACGCCTTCGGTTCTGCCTCCGACTGAAAAGTGATTGCCCTCCTGCATATAGTCAAACGAGCCGGATGTACTGCGTACATCGTTGACAGCAGCAGTTCTCTCCTCGGTTCCGTTGTCCGAAAATGAACCGTGGCTGTCCGCACCGCCTTTTTTATCAAAGGTAAGGATTTCACGCACAGCAAATTCGTTGTTTGTGACGGGTGCATAAGCGTTTATATCGTACACATAAGTCGGAACGTCGGAAACATAAGCGTTTACAGGCTCAGAGAACCAACCCTCGCTGTCATATGCTCTTACCGTAACATTGTAACGGTGGTCATCAGACAGACCTGCAGGCACCTTCGTTTTGATTTCGTCCGCCGTAATCTCAACCGTGTACGGCGAGGCACCGGTGGGATTAACCATCTTGCGTAACAAAACCGTGCTTGTGTGAACTTCGGTGTATGTACCGAGGTCAACAAGCTCTAACATATAGCCTGAAATAGTTTTTGCCTTTTTAAGCACGCTGACAGTAGCCTCAGGGAAGCTGACCGAAATTCCCCCATCAGCATTGATTGACGCCGACACCTCACGTGCATCATCGTCGTTAAAGGTCGGAATCGGGTCGTATGTACCCGGATCTGCCGCCAAAGTAAACGGTACTGAGGTTACCAACAGCACGATACTCAACAGCAAAGCAGTTATGCTTTTTCCGAGCTTAATTTTCTTATCCCTTTGCATTAACTGCAACTCCTTTCCAAAAATCAATATATAATAGTATTGTAAAATTATTAAGAAGCTATTATCGTCGTTTTAATATCCATATTGTTAAGCTTCCTCTGCTCGCTGTCAAAGCTGAAGGTCTTAACATGGACTATTGCGTTATAGGTTCCTGCCTCAAGAGCCTTATTCATTGTGAAAGCGGAAATTGAATATCCCGGCGGCAGCAGGTTCGAGGTGTAGATAATCTCGCCCGTGTCCGCAAGCTCAATTTCAATAACGAAGTAGCAGGGATTTTCCTCAGGGTTTGAGAAAACGAAGTTCTGCTCCTTTGTACCTGCTTTCAATTTCATTTCGGGGATGCCGTTTATTTTAATCTGCGCACCCTTTGTGTCCGTCTTGACGGGTACAGAGATTTCTCCGTTGCCCAAAACTGCGTTCGGGTCGATTACGCCGATCGGATTTGTAGTTGTCTGCTCATCATCCTTCGACGGAACGAAATTTTTAATGAGAAGTGCCAAGCCGACAATCACAGCCGCCGCAATAAGCAAATACAAAAGCCACATAAGAAGTGCGCTCTTGACAACGGCTAAATATTTGCCGTCGCCGACCTCTATATAGCCCTTAACGCAGGAAAACGCAGGCTTGCTCGGCTTGTATACTTTTTCCTCCTGCTCGTTAAAAACAAGCACGCCGATTTCCTCGTCTCCCTTTCCGACCTGACCGACAACGGTATAGCCGCCGGCAGGATAAAGGCTTTTCATCTGCTTTTTAAGAATATAGGTTGTTTCGAAATCAGCCTTCTTATCCCGAAACACTCCGTCACCCGTAAATGACGACTGAATAAACCTTAAATCGGACAATTTCAGTTCCTCCGTTCCCTTTTTCTATATTTATTCACGGATTGTGTACGCTTTATGAATCAAACAATATATTAATACAGCTATCCACCTTAAAATTATATATATTTTACCAAAGCATATATGCTAATTTGACATTCAGTAAATGTTTTTAGGCTATTTTTGAGAAAAAGATTGTGAAGTTTTGAACGGTTTTTCGGCGTTTTGTACACTAATTACTTTTTTCGTGTTTTTTCGCAAATTTCGACGGCTGTAAATTTACCCGAAATTGTTAAAAATGTAACTGTAATATGTATTCCGGCAGCGTATACCACCTTTATATATATATCAAACCGAATTCACAGTAAATTTTCAAAATATACTTTTTTGTTTTTTCTCGGTATGCTACAATATAATATATGTTAAAAAAATCAGCATTAGGAGTGTTTATATGCATATTTTGGTTGTCGAGGACGAAAAAGCTCTTTGCGACACGATTGTCCGCAGTTTAAAAAGCCTTGCTTACAGCGTAGATTTCTGCTATGACGGTAAAACCGCAACAGAAATGCTCGCAGTTGAAAAGTTTGATCTCGTTGTGTTAGACCTCAATTTACCGGGTGAGGACGGTATGAGTGTTCTCAAAACGCTTCGTGAAACCGATTTTGATACAAAGGTGCTGATTTTATCGGCTCGCTGTGAGGTTGCCGACAAGGTCGCAGGGTTGGATGCGGGCGCAAACGATTATCTTGTAAAGCCGTTTCATTTGGACGAGCTTGCCGCAAGAATACGCAATCTCACGCTCAGACGTTTCACCCAAAACGACGTTGTTTTAACCTGCCGTGAGCTTTCATTTGACACAAAGGCACGAAAAGCGTCCGTAAACGGCGAGACTCTGTCTTTAACCCGTAAGGAAACAGGCATACTTGAATATCTTATGCTCAATCAGGGTCGTCCTATAAGTCAGGAGGAGTTAATTGAACACGTTTGGGACAGCAGCGTTGACAATTTCAGCAATTCAATAAGAGTACATATTTCGGCACTTCGAAAAAAGCTGCGCACGGCTCTCGGATACGACCCGATAAGCAACCGCATCGGCGAGGGCTATGTTATGGAGGGGAAATAAATGAAAAAGCTTTCTTTACAATGGCGAATTACCCTGATGACCGCCGCCCTTGTGTGTATAACCTGTGTGCTTATGAATTGTCTGATAAGCTTCTCGGGCAAGCATTATATGGAGTCGATTGTCAACGGCTTATCGTCCTATTCCGATATTGCAAAGGGAGAGCCCGACTCCTTTGACCCCGAAAGCAAAAAGGCTGACCCCGACCTGACTATAATCGTAAACGGAGCGCAGGAGTCCTTCAGCACAACAAATTGGTATATCACGGTTGCCGTCACGCTGTTCGGCGGAATACTTGCATATTTCGTCAGCGGACACGCATTGAAACCGTTAAAAAGCTTTGCCTCGCAGGTCGAAAACGTACAGCCGAACAATTTATCCGATATGGAAGTCAGCGAGGATGTTTTACCCGAATTCAAGCAGTTCAGCAGGTCGTTTAACAGTATGATTGACCGACTTGACGAGGGGTTTTCGGCACAACGGCAATTTACGGGCAACGCCGCACACGAATTACGCACGCCGCTTGCCCTTATGCAGGCGCAAATCGAGCTTTTCCACGTTGAGCACAGCGATTTGAAGCCCGAAACAGCCGAATTTTTATCTCTTTTGCAGGAGCAGACGGAGAGAATGTCGCAGATGACAAAAATCCTGCTTGAAATGAGTGAGCTCAACACCGTGCCGTGCAATGATGAGATTGAGCTTTCGCCTATGATTGAGGAGATTTTTGCAGACCTCACTCCGCTTGCCGAGGATAAGGGCGTTACTCTCGAGCATGACGGAAACGCCACGATAATCGGAAGTGACACGCTCATTTACCGTATGCTTTTCAATCTTACCGAAAACGCAATAAGATATAACCGCCCTGATTCAAGGGTTCAAATTTCTGTCAGCGAAAAGAATGATGATGTTCTTATCAGAGTTAAGGACAACGGCTTCGGCATACCCGAGCAGTACAGAGAGAGCATTTTTCAGCCGTTCTTCCGTGTCGATAAATCACGCAGCAGAGAGCACGGCGGAGTCGGCTTGGGACTCGCATTGGTTTGGGAAATCGCCTCGCTTCACGGCGGTACGGTCAAAGCCGAAGAAAGCACCGAAAGCGGAACGGTTATGCTCGTTTCATTGCCGAAAAAGAAAGCAGAAATTTAATTTTACAGCGTATGGCGGTTGGTTGTAAATTCAAATTCACGGACAACCGCATATCAAGGCTCCCTCTGACGAGGGAGCTGTTGAGCGTAGCGAAACTGAGGGAGAGAAAGCAATAAATATCAAACTTTCGTTATCTCTCCTTCCGTCACGCCTACGGCGTGCCACCTTCCTCGTCAGAGGAAGGCTTTATTCTCATATAATCGTTAATTTGATAGCAGCCGATAACAACCGTATATTAACTCACAAAATTCCAAATGCTTATCTCTTAAACAAATAATTTATATACCTATAATAATCGCCGTCAACCATACCGATTGTTTCCTCGGTTGTTCTGAACTGCCAATTTCCGAACGCCCTGCCCGGAACATTCATTCTCGCATCCGAGCCGAAGCCGCACAGGTCTTGGAACGAAATAATCGCAATGAGCGACGGGCTTCTCCACACCGTTTCGATTATCGCACGGCAGGACGAGCTGTAATATCCACCGTCGCCCCAATTATCGCCCTTGAAATTGCAATAATCGAGGGCAAATTTTCTCTGCTCGGGCGTTGCCTCCCAAAGCCACGCCAACAAGGTCGTGTTATCGTGCGTTCCGACATAAGCAATCGAGTTTTTCGGGTAATTATGCGGCAAATGCGTGCTGTCGCAATTCGGGTCAAAGCCAAACTGAATTACTCTCATTCCCGGAAAATTTGTATCGTCAAGCAGCTTTATTACATCCTCGCCGAACGTTCCGAGATCCTCCGCTATGATCGGCGGCTCACCTATCTCCTGCTTAATTTTGTCAAAAAGCTTCATACCGGGGCCGTCAACCCACTCGCCCGTTTTGGCTGTTTCAGCCTCCGCCGGCACAGCCCAATAGGACGCAAATGCTCTGAAATGGTCAATTCTTACCGTATCAAAGAGCTTGAACGAGGCTTTAAGCCTGTCAATCCACCACTTGAAGCCGTCTTTTTCCATTTCGTGCCAATTATAAAGCGGATTTCCCCAAAGCTGACCGTTTTCCGAGAAGTAATCGGGCGGAACTCCCGCTACTCTTTTCTTTGAAAAATCATTTTCATCAATTTCAAAAAGCCGCCTGTTGCTCCAAACATCCGCACTGTCCATTGAAACGTATATCGGCATATCGCCCAAAATTTTTACGCCCCGATCATTTGCGTAAAGCTTAATTTCTTTCCATTGTGAAAAAGCGATATACTGAACAAACGCATAAAAATCCGCTTCGTCTTTAAGCTTGTCGGCATTTTCCAAGCAATTTTCATATCGTGCAAAGTCCTCGCCCCACTCATACCACGGCTTATTGTCAAATTTTTCTTTCGCTGCCATAAAAAGCGAATAGCTTTTGCACCATTCATTTTCATCTGCAAATTTTTCCGCCTTTGCTTTTATCGCTTCGCCTGCATTTGAATATGCCTTTCTCAAAAGCTCAAGCCTTGCGGAATATGCAAACTCATAATCAGCTGTATACGGAGAGCCGTAATAAACAGAACGTTCAATATCCTCCGAGGACACCAAGCCTGCCTTTACAAGCTCATCGGGAGAAACAAACATATGAGAAATCGCAAAAGCCGCATCCGAGGTGTACGGAGAGCCGTGAAAATCGGGCGGATTTAACGGCAAAACCTGCCAATACGAAAATCCCATTCCCTTTATTTTATCTATAAACCGCTTCGTTTCATCACCCATAACTCCCACTCCGTACCTTGACGGTATGGACGTCAGGTGCATAAGCACTCCCGAAGCTCTTGTATTAAGCATATACTCACCTCAAAACAAATATCCTAACTATGATACATTATATCACGCTAAAGTGCAAGAAAAAATACGGCTCCCGAACGAAACGAACAGAAGCCGTATATTTAACATGATTATTTATTTGCCTTATTTCTGACATACGCTATACAGCCTGTCAAAACACCCATAATCAACGCCGCTACAAGCATTGCCACAAACGAATAGTTTATAAAGCTTGAAGCAAAGCTGAAAAGCGAAGCATTTGCAACGTTTATTTTACTGCCAATTCGCATAATAAGCGCCGCAATCGGTGCAACGGCAAGCATCAACGCACTTCCCGAGCAGGCATAGATATAGAATCTTGTGTAATTTCTGACCTTTGCAAACGAAAGCCTGATAACCACCGTTGCAAAAATCGCCAATACGGCAAGTGCTATCATTGCGCCGTTCAGAACGGGCATATATCTTTTGAGGATATTGGAAGCGGACATAAAATACGAAGTGTTGAACATTCCGACATATTTTACATAAAGGTCGCCCATTTCCTCACACATAACCTTGAGATTTTCACGAAGCGAGTCGTTTATCTCAAAGCCCTTTGTATCGGCATAAGCAATCAGCTTTTCTTGAATTTTATCCTCAATCTCCGAGGTGTCAATTTCGCCCTCGGCATCGTGCTTATAGAAAAATTCAAGGCTTGTCTGTGTATCCTTTACAATTCTTTTAGGTGTTATAACCTCTTCGAATATGTCATCAAAGAAGCTTTCGTCAACATTACAGGCACTTCCGTATGATACGAACTGCTCCTTGAGCTCCTTCTGCATATGTGTCGAATAGTCCGATGTCTGCGCTATCATTTTTGCATAGCCTGCGTTCAAAACCGTAAAACGAAGCGTTACAAGCATAAACAAAAGAGTCAATGAAATGCTGAGAATAAACGAGACAAGTCCGCAAACAAAAGAACGGATTTTTTTTGTTTTAGTTGTCATATTCCGCCCTCCTATTCGTACAAATTAACCTGCGGACCCGATACAAATTCGCAAAATACGAAATATCTGTACGGAGTTGAGGCAAGCGTATCAATCGGATAGCAGGTGTAAAGAATTAAAGTTTCCTTATCCCCGTTAAGCTCGGCTTCATACTTCGCACGCTCACTTTCCTTTATAACCTCAGAGCGATAAACCTTGTACACATAAGAGCCGTAGTTGGTCTCAAGATGCACTAAAGCTCCCTCTTTGGCATTGGGCAGGGTGTGGAAATACGTGTTGTTGTGCGCCGCTATCATAACGCCTCTTCCGCAGCCGGGAATATGACTGTAAAGAGATAAACAAGCACCTTTTTTCAAAAGAGCCGTATCGTCCCCGTAAATCAAGTCACAATTTATTTCAGTTCCCTCGACGGAAATCTTGCCGAAAACGCTTCCGTAATTAGGGAATTCAAAGTCATCGTAATTCAAAAGACCGCTGTGAACACCGGTTGAACCATTGAAAATGCTGCTCGTCCCTGATTCGTCAATGGTATTGAAATTAGTGTTTGAAAACGCTAATTTATAAGCCGAAAGCAGGGGGTCAATAATCGGGGTAAGACAAGCGAAGAACAGCATGTATCCGCATATTAAAAAAACTATCGGAAGAATTATAAAATACTTCCGATAGCCTTTCTTACTCCGATTTTTATCGGAATTAGTCTTCATTTTCCTTACGGAATTTCTTAGCTGCTACGCCGGCTGTTGCAAGAACTGCAAGAGCTGCTGCGCCGCAAACTACTGCTGAAGAATAGTCAGCACCGGTCTTAACGATTGCCGGATGAAGCTTAGCAACTACGTTGCCTTCAGCATCAGCAATGATAAGAAGACCGTGGTCAGCATCAGCGAGGCTACCCTGTGTTGAAACGTGGTAACCAACTACACCCAAAGCACGGTTAGCGTAACCGATAAGGGTAGCTGCTGCATTCTTAGCTGTGATGTCTTCGAGCTTTGTAAGGTTGTTTGCTTTACAGTAAGCAAGAGCTTCATCAAGGATAGCCGTGATTTCAGCGTGCTGGCTCTCTGTAACGTCAACCTTTGTGAATACATTCTCAAGTGCTGTGATGTATTCAGCGGGAACCGTAATTGTTTTGCCGTCAACTACATATGCTGTTTTAACATATGTGATAATCTTCTGCTCGCAATCATTGATTCCTGAAGCAGCGAAGCAAGGAATCATGCTTACAGCGAGAAGGACAGCTACAACCATGAGGCATGCCAATTTTTTCATGTTAGGAACTCTCCTTAGAAAAATATTATTCAACGTTGAGCAGTGATAGCTATGATACTCAACATAGAATTAGCTATATTGTAGCACATACTTTAATATTTGTAAAGTCATAACAAAAAAATTCATAAATAAAAACAAAGCCGTCTGTCTTTCGACTGACGGCTTTTACTGAATTTTAAGAATTAAAGCTCAGCGAAGTATTTGATTGTTCTAACCATCTGTGATGTGTAGGAGTTCTCGTTGTCGTACCAAGAAACAACCTGTACTTCATAGAGGTCGTCAGCAATGTGAGAAACCATTGTCTGAGTAGCATCAAAGAGTGAGCCGTATCTCATACCAACGATATCTGAAGAAACGATTTCATCAGTGTTGTAACCGAATGATTCTGTAGATTCAGCCTTCATAGCTGCGTTGATAGCTTCAACAGTAACTTCCTTGTCTGTCTTGATAACAGCTGTAAGGATTGTTGTTGAACCTGTTGGAGTAGGAACTCTCTGTGCAGAACCGATAAGCTTGCCGTTGAGTTCAGGAATTACAAGACCGATTGCCTTTGCAGCACCTGTTGAGTTAGGTACGATGTTAACAGCAGCAGCTCTTGATCTTCTGAGGTCGCCCTTTCTCTGAGGACCGTCAAGTGTCATCTGATCGCCTGTGTAAGCGTGGATTGTGCACATGATACCGCTCTGGATTGGAGCAAAGTCGTTGAGAGCCTTTGCCATAGGAGCAAGGCAGTTTGTTGTGCAAGATGCAGCAGAAATAACTGTATCTTCAGCTGTAAGTGTATCGTGGTTTACATTGTAAACGATAGTAGGAAGGTCGTTGCCTGCAGGAGCAGAGATAACTACCTTACGAGCACCTGCCTTAACGTGAGCAGAAGCCTTTTCCTTTGATGTGTAGAAACCTGTGCACTCAAGAACAACGTCTACACCAAGCTCGCCCCAAGGAAGTTCTGAAGCGTCAGCCTTTGCATAAATCTTAATTTCCTTGCCGTCAACGATGATTGAATCGTCAGTAGCTGAAACTGTATCAGCAAGAGCATACTTGCCCTGTGATGAATC
>OIYY01000874.1_pt1 | contig 18942 bp, 15 predicted proteins | sample 1588341 | NCBI WGS metagenome assembly OIYY01 (sample SAMN03283287) | human gut metagenome | biome: human-associated habitat; material: feces | host: Homo sapiens | place: Peru | collected 2012 | reverse complement strand
GGCGGAATGTCATAATTCTTGTTTAATTCTTCAACTTTTTCTTTAGAAACAGTTAGTTCATTCTTTTTCAAAACTCTGTTCCAAATATTTAATCTTGAATCTTCTGAAAGTTTTTCAAACTCTATACAATAAGTCATTCTTCTTAAAAACGCCGGATCAACGTCATAAATATTATTTGTTCTCCAAATTACAGGAACAGGAATTTGCATTTTGCAAAAATCATTCTTTAATTTAAGTTTTTAACACCCAAAAAACAGGCTTACATATTGACTTTTGCCGAAAAAGTGATTAAAATAAAATTACATTTTAGATTTATCACGAATTAGGTGCAAATATGTATATAAAAAGAACTTCAGAAGATGTAATTAAAAATTTATCAAAACAGTTTAAAGTAGTTTTAGTAACTGGTGCAAGACAGGTTGGAAAAAGCACTTTATTAAAACATTGCGACGAAAACAGAAATTATGTATCTTTAGATGATTTATCCGAAAGAGAACTTGCTATTAATGAGCCGAAATTATTTTTAGAAGCTCACAAAGCTCCATTGATTATTGACGAAATACAATATGCCCCAAATCTTTTGTCTTATATAAAACTAATTGTTGATAAGTCAGATAAAAAAGGACAATATTGGTTGACTGGGTCTCAACAGTTTCATTTAATGAAAAATGTATCAGAATCTCTAGCTGGTAGAGTTGGTATTTTGGATTTAAGGGGCTTATCATTAGCAGAATTATCTCAAACTCCTAATAACGAACCGTTCTTTCCAGATTTAGAATACATTCAAGAAAGAAGAGAAAAACACAAAAATTATTCAACATCTGATATCTTTAAAATTATATACAACGGTTCTTTTCCGGCATTAAACAACCAAGATGAATTTCAAGACAGAAATGCTTTTTATAGTGCCTATATAAGAACGTATATTGAACGAGATATCAGAGATTTATTTTCAATATCAAATGAAATGAAGTTTTTGAATTTTATCCGTGTTGTTGCAGCAAGAACAGGACAAGTTTTAAAATATTCAGAATTAGCAAATGCCGTAGATATTTCAGAACCAACTGCAAAAACTTGGTTATCAGTTTTGGTATCGTCTAATATGGTGTATCTTTTAGAACCTTATTATCGCAATATTACAAAAAGAATGACAAAAATGCCTAAAATATATTTTCTTGATACAGGCTTATGCTCATATTTAACAGGTTGGTCTAGTCCTGAAGTTATCGAAAAAGGTGCTATGAATGGAGCATTTTTTGAAACATTTGTAGTATCTGAAATTTTAAAAAGTTATAGACACAATGGCGAAAGACCTTTGATATATTGGTATAGAGATACTCAGCAGAAAGAAATTGATTTGCTTATTGAACGTGATGGGAAACTCCACCCAATCGAGATAAAATTAACCTCTAATCCTAATAAATCAATGTTAAAATATTTTAATGTATTGGATAATCAAGGTTATGGCGGGTTAATTTGTATGAGAGAATCTGATATTCCGCTAACTGAAGATGTTAGTGCAATCCCTATTAGCTATATTTAAAAAACTGCTGGTAGTTTATACTTAATTAAAGATACTTTAGCCAAAATATTGATATGTTTAGTGATATTAAATAGGATATGAATATGAAAAAATCTTGCACCCAAATTACGGCACCGATTTTCTACAACGGAGCTTAAAGAACATAATCTAAGTAAATTTTGTTTTACATGTTGACAATGTGAAATTGCTTCAATAGCATGAATACAAAAGGAGATTTGAGAATGGGTGAAGATTTAACTTTATTTGAAGATAAACAGATTAGGCATATTTATGATGAAGAGAAAGAAGTATATTATTTTTCAGTTATAGATATTGTTGCAATTTTGATTGAAAAAGATTATCAATCAGCTAGAAAATATTGGAATAAATTAGCACAACGTTTGCGTGATGAGGGTTCAGAGCAAACGGTGACAAATTGTCACCAGTTGAAATTACAAGCTGATGATGGGAAAATGCGTAAGACTGATGTTGCTGATATCAAGACAATTTTTCGTATAATCCAGTCTATTCCATCAAAGAAAGCTGAACCTATTAAACAATGGTTGGCTAAAGTCGGTCAAGAACGTGTTCAAGAAATGGCAGACCCTTCAAAAGCTATTAATAGGGCAAGAGAAACTTATCAAAAACTTGGTCGTTCTGAAAAATGGATTCAGCAACGAATGACAGGTCAAGAAACCAGAAATAAATTGACTGATTACTGGAAAGACCATGAAATTACAGAAGGTGAAGAATATGCAATTCTTACCAATATTATCCACCAAGAATGGTCTGGGTTATCTGTAAAAGAACATAAAGATTTGAAAGGGTTGAAATCACAAAATCTTAGAGACCACATGTCAGAAGCTGAACTTATTTTTACGGCACTTGCAGAACTTTCTACAAGACAAATAGCTGAGAGCGAGAACTCAACTGGCATGGAAGAAAATAAAGTTTCTGCTAAGAAGGGTGGAAAAATTGCAAAAGAAGCAAGGGAGAAATTAGAACTTCAAACAGGAAAGAAAGTCGTAACAGATGAGAATTTTTTACCGGAGAGTAAGAAATCTAAACAAATTAAAAAGAAAGACTAATGAATATAAAGAAAATTCTACATATTTGTATTTATTAACTTAATATTTACAAGATAACTATCTTATATTGTCTAATGAAACCTATTACGTTATTTCATACAGACGATTGATGCTCAAAGGTCAAATGACTGCTAAAATCTTCAATACAGGAGAGAGTAGTTGTGAATAGACACGATATGATTGAAAGAATTGGCAGTAGTTACCTCACTTCCAATATAGAAGCTGGAGAATACAGTTATGTTGTAGAAGCAGGTTCTAAGAGTAAACTTGAGAATCTTTTAGGACGTACAGTAAAACATTTCAAGTTGGACATTAGATTTGAAGATGATGACTTCGTTATATTAATTGAAACAAAACAACGTTTTACTGATGCTGATATCGAACAATTAAAAGAGTATTGGGAAGAAGAAAAAGTTCTACATTCAGGGAAGAAAATTATATGTATTCTAGCAAATACTAAAAATGATAAGATAAAAGTCTGGAAATCTGCTATTGATGATGAGCATTTTCTCCCAGATGAAACAGTGCTTGACACAATAGAACACTATAAGTCATTGTTCTATCTGAACAAACAGAATGATAGAGAAAGAGTGTTGAAGAACACCTATGCTTTGAATGAATTACTACACAAGAAGGATATTGATGAAGTATTAAGAAGCCAGTTTGTAGGAACTGTACTACTTCATATTAAAGATTTATTAAAAAGGTTTGGTGCTACAAAAATTGATGAAGATTTAAAAATAAAATTAAATGATACTTTAAAAATGATGTCTGCAACACAAATTATTGCTGGTATAAAAGGTACTTTGACCGAGTTACTTGACGGTTCAGATAATAAAACAAAGAAAATTGAATTACTTCAAAAGAATGTATTAGACAATCAGAAAGTTAAAGCACTAGCTCAAAAAGATTGGATTGAAATAATAGATACTATTCTCATGAATATTTATAAGTACATAGATACTAATAGCTCAGAAGGTCAAGACATTCTAAATTTGTTCTTTATTGCATTTAATAAGTACACTGGTAAAGCTGACAAGAACCAAGCCTTTACACCTGACCACATTACAGAATTTATGTGCAGATTAACAGAAGTTGACTGTACAAAGGTTGTACTTGACGGAACATGTGGCAGTGCGTCATTCTTGGTACAAGCAATGGTTAAAGAGCTGGCAGATTGTTGGAATGGGAGAACAGAAGAACAAGCTAAAGTCCTTCAAAAGAATGTTAAAGAGAATAACATCTACGGTATTGAAGTTGAAGAAAAAGCATTTGGATTGTCTGTTACCAATATGCTGATACATGGCGATGGAAACTCTAATATTAAACTGGGTAGTTGTTTTGATAAAGATAATAAGAAGTTTATTAAAGAAGCTGACCCTAACATTATTCTGATGAACCCACCATATAATGCAAAACCAAGAAGCATTCCTGACTATTATAAATCAGAGTGGGGCAAAGCCAAAGATGGTAAAGAAGACCCAACAAAAGGTATGGTATTTGTTCATTACTTCTCTGATGTAATTAAAGAGCTTAATTCAGAACGTGTAAGAAATGGTAAACAACCAAAGTTGGTTAAACTGGCTGTACTATTACCTCTGGCATGTGCAATTGGTACAGGTAGTCTTATAGCAAAAGAAAAAGAAGTTTTGTTAGAAGACAATACCTTAGAAGCTGTCTTTTCTTTACCTACTGAAATATTCTATCCTGGTTCATCAGTTTGTGCTTGTTGTATGTTGTTTACTCTTGGTCAACCTCATATAAGAACAGATGGAACAACAAGAAGTACATTCTTTGGTTACTGTAAAGACGATGGATTTGTAAAGAAAAAGAATTTAGGACGTGTTGAGCAATTCATCAAAGATGAGAAAGGTAACTTCACAATCTCTAAATGGAAAGAAATTGAAACAGAATGGCTTGATTTATTCAGAAATAACACTGTTGTAGATGGCAAATCGGCAGTAAAGAAAGTTAATGCTGATGATGAATGGTTGTGTGAAGCCTATATGAAAACTGATTATACTAAACTGACAGCAGATGATTTCCAACGTACACTTAATAATTACCTATCATATCTTGTTAAAGAAGGTAATGTTTATGAAAGTAATGGTGGTGTATAAACATGGAATTGGATGTGCAAGATTGGAAAGAATTTAAAGTTGGCAGGCTATTCCGATTAGAACCGACAAAAGGTATTATTTCGGATGATTTAATTGAAGGAAAAGATATACCATACATTGGTGCGAAACATGACACAAATGGATATATGATGATGTGCAAAAGAGAGGATTTTGAGAATTGGATATCAGAAGGTAATTGTATTGTGTTTATTCAATTGGGTGCAGGAAGTGCTGGATATGTTAATTATTTACCTACAGATTTTATCGGCATGAATGGGAAAACAATATGTGGATATATTGATGGTGTTTTGAATTCATATATTGGGTTATTTCTGGGAACAATATTGTGTCAAGAACGCCCCAAATATAGTTTTGGCAGAAGCTGGACGGGTGATAGATTAAAAGAGACTAAAATTGCGTTGCCAATTAAATATAATTCAAATAAAACTCCATATATAGACAAAAATGGGACTTATTCTGATGAAGGTTACATCCCAGACTGGCAGTTTATGGAAGATTATATCAAGTCATTACACCACAAACCTATTACAACCAAAGTTAAAAATGATAATATCCCAGAATTAAACATACAGTTATGGGAATGGTTTTCTATGGGTAAATTATTTGACATTAGAAAAGGTAAAAGACTGACATCAGCTGACCAAGAAGAAGGGAATAATAATTATGTAGGTGCGATTGACTCCAACAATGGAATTGCAAACCACATTGGACAAGCACCAATACATGAAGCTAATACGATTTCATTGAGTTACAATGGCTCTGTGGGAGAAGCGTTTTATCAATCTGAACCATACTGGGCAACTGATGATGTAAATGCTTTATATTCAAGATACAAAGGTTTTAATAAACAAATTGGACTCTTTATGGCAACTGTTATTAGACAAGAGAAGTATAAGTTTTCTTATGGCAGAAAGTGGACACTAGAAAATATGAACAGTACAGATATAAAGCTGCCTATCAAAAGAGACAATAACGGAAGCCCCATTATTGATGATAACCGTACATACTCTGATAATGGTTACATTCCAGACTGGCAATATATGGAAGATTACATAAATTCATTACCTTATAGTGATAGAATTTGATAATGATAAGAATATTTATTTGGGGTTATCCTATTATAAATAGAAAGAATATGAATGGACAATAAATTAAATAAAGGAGAAATAGTAACATATACAAGCCCAGATGGTATAATATCTCTTGACGTAAAATTGGAAGAGAATACAATTTGGCTAACTCAAGATATGATAGTTAAATTGTTTGATTCAAGTAAAGCTAATATCTCAGAACATATTTTTCACATCTTTGAAGAACAAGAATTAGATAAAGATTCAACCGTCCGCAGCGAAGGTAGTAGAAATGTTACAAGAGAACTTGATTACTATAATCTAGACTTGATTATATCAGTTGGTTGCTATTGATAAAGATTATCATTGTGTAGTGTCTATTCTAAATAATAAGGAATATTTTATGAACTAAACTTCCAGCAAATAATACATGTAAAGTAAATCAAAAGGTTCATTGGCTTATAAATAGGTTTAATGAATTTTGTTTAAATAATCAATTTGAAAAGTATGTACTTGATATTAATAAGTTACCTAAATTAAATGAATATATAAAAATCCCTTGAGCAAGTCCCAACTATTGAACAATAAATTTGAATATATAGTATAACAACGCTTTAAAATAGCTAAAATACACTAAATTTACTAAGTTTTGAAGGCTAATAATCAAGTAAATTCAGTAGGATGATGTTTATAATGCAAAAGGAAATCCCTCTGATAATAATTACCAGAGGGTTTATTGATGTCAAAGAAGCAAACCAAAATCTATCATTCAAACTGTTGTAGGGTATTTTCTACATTGCCTTGTGTTATCCCAATATATCTCAGAGTTATGGAAGGGCTTATATTTATTATTCTCTAACTTAAATATTATATTTTAATTATATTGTGGATAGAAAAAGGAGAGAAAATAATGAATAATCTAGACGAATTAACCTCTAAAGATTTGTTAAAAATGAAATGGGAAGAACAACTGGTTACACAAAATGTTACTCAAATGGTAGAACTGACGTTTACAATTCTAAAGGTCAGAAACAATATACTTACAAACGCAGTTCAAATGGAACTGTTACCAAATATTCCAAAACTGGTAAAAAATTAGGAACGTATAAGTAGAAAAATTGTATTACAGGATGAATATTTTATAACTTTGAGCTTTAGTAACAATATGTTATACTAGAAACAAGCGATAACAAAGTTAGGAGTGAATATGCAAAATTCTGCAAGCAAAGTTGAAGAAATTCTTGCAAGTCTTAATAACGAGCAGAAAAAGTGTGTTGAAAATATTGATGGGAAATTTCTTGTTCTAGCTGGTCCTGGCACAGGAAAAACTTACACCGTAATTAAAAGATTACAAGCTATGATTTTGCAAGGTGTTGCTCCTGAAAAAATCTTGTGTATGACCTACTCCAGAGCCGGTGCAAGTGAGATGAAAAAGCGTGTTTTAGAAGAACTCGACGAAAATAATAACAACGTAGAAATTCACACTTTCCACAGCTTTTGCAATAAAATTATCGGAGAATACGCAGAAGAATTCGATGTTCCGGCTAGTGTAAAACTGATTCCCGATAGCATTAAAATTTCTCTTTTAAAAGAATGTATTGATGAAATCGACGATGCTGTTTATTATAAAAGCGAAAAAGCCAATAAATACGTGTGTTATGGGGCGATTAAAGAGGGAATAGAATATTTAAAAAGATTTAGAATTTTAGACAAAAAAGGTGAAACTTTAGAAGCTAATATAAAAAGTGATTCAGAATGGTTGCCGGCTATAAAACAATTGGAGTACGAACGAGATTATGAGCCTAAAAGTAGAAAAAATTATGCAAACAACATACAAAAAATAGAGGACAAAATTGGAAAAGTCAGAGAACTTTATAGATTTTTCAACTTGTATCGAGAAAAAATGGAATTAGGCGGATATATTGATTATGATGACATGATTAACTATATCTTAGAAAAATTTGAAAACGCACCTGATTTTGCGGAAAAGATTTCTAACCAATATGATTATATTATTATTGATGAGTACCAAGATACAAACAAAGCGCAAAATGAATTGATTTTCCACCTTGTTGATAATTCCGCTAAGGGTAATGTATTTGTTGTTGGCGATGACAAACAAATCATTAACGCTGCTCAAGGTTCGAGAATTGATAATATCAAAACTTTTTGGGATAAATATGGTAAAGAAATTGGTGAGCCGATAAAGTTTGTTGAAAACAGACGTTCTACACAAACTATTCTTGATGTTGCAAAAACAGTTGAAGAATTAAATACAGAACTCCTTGATAAAGAAATTAACCTAAAAGCAGTCAATGAAAAAGTTTTAGAACACGAGAAAAAAGTCCGATTAAATGTTTATTATGACGAAGAACAGCAAGCAAATGACATTGTTAAAGAAATTGACGAACTTATTAACTCTGCTGAATGTCCGATAAATAAAGACACGAAAGAAAAAGATTTATCGGAAATTGCGATACTTTCTACAAGCAATGACGAATTGGCTTATTATGCAGAATTATTGCACAACAGAAATATTCCTTACGAATTAAAAGAAGGTAAAAATATTTTTGAAGTTAAGTCTGCAATTGTTTTGTATTACTACTTGCAAACCCTAGTAAATCCGAATGTTAATTCAGATAAACTTTTTAGACTTTTGTTGTTGCCACCATTCAGTATTTCAGCAGAATCGTTTACAAAATTGTATGAAGAAAGTTCAAGATGTACGAATTTTATTGATGCGATGGAGCGAGTTATACAAGATGAAAACGCGCCTCGGGATATCAAACATTTTCTTACTGTTTACAAGAATCTAAAAACAACAATGTTGCAAGGCGAAACCGTTTACAGAGTTGTTTCTCAATGTGCTGCAAAAACAGGGATTTTGGATTTCTTCTTCAATTGTGAAACTAATAAATTAGAAAACATCCAAGCTCTAAAAAGATTTTTAGATGAAGCTTACACATATTCAAGTCAATACAAAAAAGTTAATTTAGAAGATTTTGTAGAATATTTGGATATGCTTCAAAACGAAGGAATTGCATTAAAAATCGAAAAAGAAGAGGGGGGAAATAATGCTGTTCAACTTACGACTTATCAAAGCTCAAAAGGTTTAGAATATACATACGTTTATATGCCAACACTTAAACCTAAAAAATGGGAAAGTAATTCAAGGCCGATAATCAAGCCATCAATTCCATTATCAAAAGAGGACGAAAGAGATGAAGCCACTTGGAAAACTTACAAACGAGCTGATAAAATCAATAAAATGTATGTTGGTATGACAAGAGCAAAACATACTTTAAGACTTTCTTACGTTGGCGGAGACGGTAGCGAAGGACATTCGGCATTGCTTAGAGTAAGTGAAATTTCACCGGAATTATTAGAAATAAATTCGTTTGTGGAAGATAAAAAAGAACCGCAAATTTATAAGTGGGCAAAAGCATTTACTGTTGAAGATTACGACTACAAGCGTGATTTCAAATCAAGAATTGATGTAGAATTAAACAAAATCAATTATTATTCACCATCATTGGTTAATCCTTATATCAAATGTCCGAGAATGTTTTTCTTTGACAAAATTCTTCAATTGAGTTCACCTAAAACCTCAATTCCGGATGCTTTGAATTTTGGTTCTGCTGTTCATAAAGCGTGCGAAAATGCGGTTAAATCGGCTCAAGATGAAGGTAAATTCTGGGAAAGTGAAATTTTTGTTGAAGAAGTTAAAAAACAGATAGATAAGTTTGCTTTTTCTTCATTTAAGCAAAGAGAGCAATACAAAACAATTGCAGAAACTACTATTAAAGAGTTTTACGAAAAAGATTTAAGCTTGACTGATATTAATACTATTTACAACGTAGAAAACGATATTATCACCGAGTTTGAAGGCGTTATGTTTAAAGGTCTGCCTGATAGAATAAACCTTGTTGACGGTAAATTTAGGATTTTTGACTACAAAACCGGACGTGCAAAAGATGAAAAAGAAATTTGCCTAACAACGCTTGAAGATGACAGATTGGGCGGACATGAGGATTATTATATCCAAATGGGCTTGTACAAATACTTTTTAGAAAAAACTACAGGCAAAAAAGTTGAAACTACAACTTTTGTATTTCCACAAGAGTTTAGAAAGCCTTGTGTTGTTGAATACACTGATGAAGACATTGAAAAAATTCTTGATAAATACCGCAAGGCAATAAAAGGTATTCAAGAGCAGAATTTTGACCCGACACCAAGCAAAAATTCTTGTGCTTTTTGTCCTTATCAAAATGACTTGTGTGTTTGTAATCAGTAGGCTTTAAATAAGAAGCTCCAAATTTTATGGTATAATTAACTCATAGGAGTTAATATGACACCGGAAGAAAAAGCAAGAATTGAAATAGATGCAATGCTTGAAGAAGCTGGTTGGGTAGTTCAAGATCGTTCTGAACTCAATATTCGAGCATCATTAGGAGTTGCAATTAGAGAATTTGTGATGAAAGATAATGGTGAATCTGATTATCTTTTGTTTGTAGGTGGTAAAACGATTGGTGTGTTGGAAGCTAAAAAAGCAGATTTATCGTTGAGTGGTGTTGAAAACCAATCGCAAGGATATGCTTGTAATTTGCCGGAGGGTGTAAGATGCTGGAAGATGCCACTTCCATTTGTTTACGAAAGTAATGGTTCAGAAGTTTATTTTAGAGATTGCAGGGACAAAGTTTGTCGTTCAAGAAGAGTTTTTGTATTCCATAAACCGGAAACCCTTTTAGAATTAATATCAGAAGAAAATACTCTAAGAAATAATTTTTTAACTCTTCCTGAACTTGATAGAGAAGGTTTGCGCGATTGTCAAATAGAGGCAATTGAAGGGCTTGAAAATTCTTTAAGAAATGGAAAACCTCGCGCGCTAATTCAAATGGCAACGGGTGCGGGAAAAACTTTTACGACTTGTAATTTTACATATCGATTGTTAAAATATGCAAAAGCAAAACGTATCTTGTTTTTGGTAGATAGAAATAATTTGGGTGAACAAACAAAAAAAGAATATGAACAATTTAGACCTAAAGGGGAAGATAACTCATTTACAGATATCTACATCGTTCAGCACCTTCAACAAAACAAAATAGATAAAGATGCAAAAATTGTTATTACGACAATTCAAAGGCTGTATTCTATGTTGAGGGGAGAGGAAGAATACGACGAAATAAATGAAGAAGGTTCTGCTTTTGAATATCTTACATCGCTTGGTAAACCAAGAGAAGTAATTTATAACAAGAATTTACCGCCTGAATATTTTGATTTTATTGTAGTTGACGAGTGTCATAGAAGTATATACGGTGATTGGCGTCAAGTGCTTGAATACTTTGATGCATTTACAATTGGATTAACGGCAACACCATCAAAACAGACATTCGGTTATTTTAACAAAAATATAGTATCTGAATATCCTTATGAACGCTCTGTTGCGGACAAAGTTAATGTTGATTATGAAATCTATAGTATAAGGACTGATGTTGGTGAAAACGGTGGAAAAATTGAAAAAGGATTTACAATTCCGGTTCGCGACAAAAAGACGCGCAAACAAGATTGGGAAACTTTGGATGAGGATTTGAACTATACAAAAAATGATTTAGATAGAACCGTTCTGGTGCCTGATCACATTAGAACTGTTCTTCAGTGTTATAAAGATACAATTTTTACTGAATTGTTCCCTGAACGTGAACATACTTGGGTTCCTAAAACGTTAATTTTTGCAAAAGATGATAACCACGCAGAAGAAATCGTAAGAATTGCAAGAGAAGTTTTTAACAAAGGTAATGATTTTTGTAAAAAGATTACATATAATGTTTCAGGAGTTAAGGCAAAAGACTTAATTGCAGAATTTAGAACCTCGCCGAATTTTAGAATTGCAGTGACTGTTGACATGATTGCGACCGGTACAGATATAAAACCGCTCGAAGTCGTAATCTTTATGCGTGATGTACATTCTGAAACCTATTATGAACAAATGAAAGGTCGTGGTTGCCGTACTATTAATAACACTGACTTACAACAGGTTACACCAAACGCAGAGGCTAAGAACAAATTTTATTTGATAGACGCCGTCGGTGTAACTGAAAGTAAAAAATCTTCATCTTTACCGCTTGAGAGAAAAAGAACAGTATCTCTTAAGAATTTGATGGAACAAGTTGCAGTTGGTAAAGTTGATGATGATACGTTAAGTTCTTTAGCAGGGAGAATTGTAGCGATTGAAAACAATATTGATAAAGTAGAGCGTCAAAAAGTTCTGGAAATGACCGACGGTAAAACTTTATCAAATATTGCTAATGACATTTTGAATACGATTGATTATGATATAACAGAAAATCTATCAGAGGATGAAATTCTTGAGATAAAAGATAAAGCTGTTGAACCATTCTTTGAACCTGCTTTTAGAAGGCTTATTCTCGAACTTAAGGCAAAATCAAAGCTTTATATTGATGAACTTACACCTGCAACTATTATTCATTCGGAATTTAGTGTAAAGAATTCAGAAAAACTTACTGCAAACTTTAAAGCTTTTATTGACGCAAATAAGGACGAAATTGACGCGCTTTCTATTATTTATAATAAACAGTACAAAACTCGTCATTTGACTTATGAAAAAATAGATGAGTTGCATAAAAAATTGTCAGAAGAAATGCCACCGTTGGAAACAGCTAATTTGTGGCGCGCATATAAATTGCTTCAAAAAGATAAAGTTCAAGAGGTTAAAAATCCTGCAAAACTTTTGACAAATATTATCCAATTGGTAAGATTTGCGATTGGTCAAGATGAAAAGTTGGAAGATTTTTCAGCTGTTGCAAATTCTAAGTTTGAACTTTGGAAGGGCAGACAGATTAAAAGAGGTGTAAAATTTTCTCCAGAACAACTGCAATGGTTAGAGGAGATTAAAAACTACATTGTTGCAAACGCTTATATGGGGTTAAGCGAAATTCAAGAATATTTGGGAGATAAGGGTGGAATAATAAAAGCAAAACAAGTTTTTGGACAAGAACTCCAACCAATACTTGATGAGTTGTCATTGGCGTTGGTGGGATGATAAGTAAAATGTTTTTTACATATTCATGTCTGCTAAGGTAGACAAAATTATAAAAATATGTTATTCTATATATAGAATGGAAAAGCGCTTATGGTAAATGTATTGAAGTATCTTAGGGTGTCAAATAACTACTCTCAAGAAGAATTAGCCGAAAAATTAAATATAACTCGTCAATCATATATAAAGTATGAAAAAAACGGAGTTAATGATATTAGTCTTATCAAAAAAATTGCACAACTTTTTGATGTGGATTATTCTTGTATTATTGAAAATAAATTACCTAAAGAATATTCATATAATATTGTAGAAAAAGAACCAATATGTGCTAATGAAGAAGATTTAAGAATAAATATTCCAATAAATAATATACAGAAATTTAAGCAAGTGTTTTTGTATATATTAAACAAGGTTGGCGCAAAACCTAATATTGGTCAAACGGTTTTATATAAATTGCTATATTTTATAGATTTTGACTATTATGAATTATATGAAGAACAATTGATGGGATTAAAGTATATAAAAAATACGTTTGGTCCCACTCCTGTTGATTTTGCGAAAATTATAAAAGATATGGAAAAAGATGGGGAAGTTGAAGAAGTCAGAACAAGGTACTATGACAAAGAGATGACAAAATATTTACCGCTTGTTAAACCGGATTTAACATCTTTATCTGCTAGAGAATTGGAACATATTAATAAGACTCTTGAAAGACTTTCTGATAAATCTGCAACAGAGCTTTCTGACTTTTCTCATAAAGATATTCCGTGGATAGGAACTGAATATAAAGAAATAATTGATTATGATTCTGTTTTTTATCGTAATGAAATTACATCTGTAAGGGAGTATGATGAAGAATATTAATTATGCTTCTATTCCTGAATTTGATAAAGATTTCAAACGGTTAGGGAAACGGTTTAAAACATTAGAAAAAGATTTTGAGTTAATGAAGCGTATGTTGTTAGTTCCTCATTATGTAGACGGTTTTCCGACTCCCCCAAAAGCCTTGGTAGATATAGAAGGATTCTGTTCTGAGAGTTATAAATCGAAAAAAGTTAGAAAATTTACTTGTGCTTCTTTAAAGGGAAAGGGCGGAAATTCAGGGATTAGAGTTGTTTTTGTTATAGAAACTGAAGAAGAGGATTATAATATTACTTTTATAGAGATTTATTTTAAAGGTGATAAAGAATTAGAAGATAGAGAAAGGTTGAAAAATTTTATAGCAACGTTGGAATAGCTTTGTAAAAAGTTTTGATGGTAGGTAGAAGTGAAACTTGATTATAATTTTATTAAAGAAATACTTTTAATAATGGAAGAAAATGATTCACATGAGATAGAGAATTTGGAATTGATGCAAAAATTAAACATTTCTCAAGAACAAGAAGATAAGTTTATTGGACATATTTTGATATTAGGTGATAGCAATCTTATTGCTTCGGCTCATCTAAAATATCCGTTTGGTTTTGCGAAACCTTTTTCCAAATCACCTTATCAGATTATCAATGATAAATATCGAATGACTGCTAAAGGATATGAATTTTTAGATATGCTAAAACAAGATACCGTATTCAATAAGGTGAAAAATTTTACTATTACAAATGCTTTTGAAATAGGGAAACAACTACTAATATCATTGGCAACGGGGGCAATAAATGGTTAGTAAACTTCCTCAAGGCTGGGTTGAGTGTGTACTCGGAGATGTTTTGTATTTACAAAATGGGTATGCTTTTAATAGTAAGGATTATTGTGATAATGGCATTTGTGTCATAAGGATATCCGATATTCAAAACAATAAAGTAAATACTAAAAATGCTGTTAAATATAATAAAATGGATATTGGTAAATGTTATATTGTTGAAAATGGTGATTTTCTTTTAGCTATGTCTGGTGCTACAACTGGTAAAACTGGTGTTTATTGTGAAAAAAGTCCAGCATATTTAAATCAACGTGTTGGCAATTTGAAAATATATTCTCAGAAAGTTTTGTGTCAAAAGTATAGAAATTATTACATAATGTATAAACGTTTTGCAATCGAAAAGAAAGCCTATGGTGGAGCACAACCTAATATTTCAAAACAAATGATAGAGTCTTTAAGACTTTTATTACCACCTCTTAACGAACAAAGACGGATTGTAAGGAAGATTGAGGAAGAATTTGGTAAGATTGATGAAGGAGTTGAAAAACTTAGGTTTGCGCTGGAACAAATAAAGCAATATCGTCAAGCCGTTTTAAAGTCTGCATTTGATGGAAAACTTTACAAAACGACTGAGTGGGAGGAAAAAAGTTTACAAGAACTAACGTTAAAAATAGGCGATGTAGATCATAAAATGCCTAAAGAAGTTAAAGAAGGAGTTCCATATATTTCACCAAAAGATTTTTATGGAGTAAATGGGATTGATTTTATTAATGCAAAAAAAATAACTAAAAAAGATTATAAAATATTATCCAAGAAAATAGCACCAAATTATGGTGATATTATTTTTCCTCGTTACGGTACAATAGGAACACTGAGATATGTTGATACAGAGGAACAATTTTTAGTTTCGTATTCTTGCGTTGTTATTAAAACAATTAATGAAAAAGCTGAGAGTAAATATTTATATTATTCGTTGCTATCACCACAAATAAAATCTCAAATTCAAAGAAGTATAAGGCAAACTACGCAGGCAAATATAGGAATACAATCTATAAAAGATTTTAAAATTAAGATTGGTATTAAAGCCGAACAACAACAAATTGTCAAAGAAATTGAAAAGCGATTGAAAGTAGCTGATAGGATTGAAGCTGTTATTCGTCAAAACATAGACAAAGCAGAACAACTTAAACAATCAATTCTAAAAAAAGCTTTCGAAGGTAGGCTTGTACCACAAGACCCAAACGACGAACCTGCGTCAGTTTTGTTAGAAAAAATAAAAGCCGAAAGGAAAAATAAATGTTTGATTTCGTAATTAAAAGCACTCCAGAACAAATAATCAATTTTTCTTCTTTATTTTCTACTCTTGTCGGTGGTGGAATAACATTAATTAGCGTATGTTTAACAAACCATTTTAATAATGATATAACAATGAAAGTTAGTCACGAAAATGAAATTGCTACAATATTATCTATCGTTGAGGAACTCAAATGTTTGCAATATGCTTTTGAAAACGAGTTTGATTACTATTTTTCAGATATTAAAGAGGATACATATATAGAATATCCAATTACTATAACACAGGATTATACTACTGTTTATACTCAGAATGTAAATAGAATAGGGATTATAAAAAATGAAAAACTAAGAAATGATATTATAAAAACATATACACTTATAAAAAAATTAATTGATAATCTTTTGCATTATAATTTACAAATTCAACAACTCAATGTTCAGCGTCATTCTTTTATAAAACGCCTATATCCAAACTTTGTGGCAAACAAATGTTCTGAACAAGATTTGAATTACACAATTGTAGATTTGAAAAAGAGTTCTCCAAAAAATATTGCAGTATTGGCACAACGTTCTGATTTAAAAAATCAACAAATCATTAATTTTATAAAATCAGATGATGAGTTATTAGTGAAATTGATATATTGGTCTAATAGTATGAAAAGTTTTTATACTGAAATAAAAGCTTTAATCAATGCTATAAAAGAATTAAGCGAAATTATTTATAAAGGAAAAATAAATGAACGAAACTAATTTAGTAACAAAAGTTTGGAATTATGCAACTATTCTTAAGGATGCGGGTGTTGCATATACAGATTACGTTGCACAAATTACATATATGTTGTTTCTGAAGATGGATCAAGAATATTCTGATAACCTTAATCAGCCGTCTTTAATTCCTGAGGAATTCCGATGGAAGGCTTTGATGAAATTAGATGGAACAGAGTTAGAAGAAAGATATTCAAAAGCGTTATCAAAATTATCTAAACAAGGTGGAATTATTGGAGCAATTTATACAAAGGCGCAGAATAAGATTGATGAACCTGCAAAATTAAAAAGATTGTTTTCCTTAATTGACGGTGAAACTTGGATTGGTTTAGATATTGATGTAAAAGGCGCAATATATGAAGGTTTATTGCAGAAAAATGCGAATGAAACTAAAGGTGGTGCCGGACAGTATTTTACACCAAGACCACTAATAAAAGCTATTGTTGAAGTAATGCGTCCGACTCCTGATATGACGGTTTTAGATCCGGCATGCGGAACGGGTGGATTTTTGTTAGCTGCTTATGATTATATGAAAAAACAAACGACTGACAAAAAACAAATTCGTGCGCTTAAAGAAGAGCGAATTTTTGGTTGTGATAACACTTCGCTTGTAGTTAGTCTTTGCGCCATGAACCTATATTTACACGGTATTGGAGGCACGGAATGTCCGATTAAGCACTGTGATTCTTTGATGAGTGCTGGCGATGTTCGTTACGATATGGTTCTTACAAATCCGCCTTTTGGTAAGAAATCTGCAACAAAAATTATGGGCGAAGACGGTTCTATAACAACAGAAAAAGAAAATTATCAACGCGAAGACTTTATTGCAACAACATCAAATAAGCAAATAAATTTTATGCAACACATTATGACAGTTCTTAAAACTTTCGGAAGGGCTGCGGTTGTTGTGCCTGATAACGTTTTATTTGAAGGTGGCGCAGGAGAAAAAGTTCGAAGGAGGTTGTTGAATCAATTTAATTTGCATACTATTTTGCGACTACCAACCGGGATATTTTATGCTCAGGGAGTCAAAGCTAATGTACTTTTCTTTGACAAATTTCCGCCAATAGAAGATGGGCATAGAACAAATGATGTCTGGGTTTATGATTTTAGAACGAATATAAATCTAACTCTGGTAACAAATTCTCTTAACGATGAACATTTGAAAGATTTTATAAATTGCTATTCTGCAGATGATATAACAAAGAGAAAAGAAACCTGGAGTGAAAAAAATTCGGATGGCAGATGGAAAAAATTTACTTATGACGAGATTATAAAGCGGGATAAGACAAATCTCGATATAACTTGGATTAGAGATGAAAGCTTGGCGGATTTAGAAAATTTGCCGGAACCTGATGAGCTTGCACAAAGTATAGTTAAAAATTTAGAGGAAGCCTTAAATGTTTTTAAAACACTGGATGTTTAACAGCATCTGAATTATTTCGATATTAGAACAATAAATTGCGAGAAAAACTTTTGCTTTATTTGGAGCATAGCATTTAGCTATCTAGTCGATTGCATCTTATTGTTTTTTATAATAAAAACATTTTAGTAATTAATGGAGTTTTATTATGGATACAAAAGCGTTATTTAAAATTGGTTATGGTCTTTATGTGCTTACTGCGCAAGATGAAAAAGACAACGGATGTATTATTAACACCGTTATGCAAGTAACTTCAAATCCATTGCAAGTTGCAATTGCACTTAACAAAAAAAATTACACAAATGAAATGATTCAAAAAACACGTAAATTCAATCTTTCAATTCTTTCTGAAAAAGCTGATTTCAGTATTTATGAACATTTTGGCTACAAATCAGGGCGTGATACGGACAAATTCGCAACATTTTGTGATGTAAAAAGAAGCCCAAATGGTCTTTTATATATAACCAAAGGTACAAACGCTTATTTGTCAGCTTATGTTCAAAATGAAATAGATTTAGGTACTCATTCTTTATTTATCGGTCAACTTGTTGCAAGTGAGAATTTAAATGATGATAAATCCGCAACTTATGATTATTATCAAAACAGCGTTAAACCAAAACCTGAAAACACCGTGAAAAAAGGTTGGCGTTGTAAAATCTGCGGATATATTTACGAAGGTGAAGATTTACCTGTTGACTATATTTGCCCTATTTGCAAGCATGGTGCGGTAGATTTTGAAAAACTATAAATGAAAATATATTGATAAATTAAACTTTATTTGATACAATAGAACACAAACATTGAAAATAGAATACAGGCTAAAGATTTTGACAAACATTTACTGATTTTCACTAACAAGAAAGGAGGTTTGAATGTTAGTTGAAATTAGCGAAAGAGAATTAGCATTATTAATAATACTAATTCTCATACTTAAAGTCCTTTAA
>OIYY01000867.1_pt1 | contig 19044 bp, 19 predicted proteins | sample 1588341 | NCBI WGS metagenome assembly OIYY01 (sample SAMN03283287) | human gut metagenome | biome: human-associated habitat; material: feces | host: Homo sapiens | place: Peru | collected 2012 | reverse complement strand
GGTATTACTCTTGCATACAGATTAATAAGAGATAATACTATAAAAGCTCTTAAAATCGGCAGAGAATACAAAATACCAAAAGCAAATGTAATTTCATATTTAATTAGTGAAAATAAAACTACAGACTAGATTTTTAACAACTTACATGGTATTATATACTTGAATATCAGTAAGTAGGTTAAATTAGGTCTGTTATGTTTTAGAAAGGAGTTAAAAATGGTAACAGTAAGCCTACACGAAAAAAATGGAAAATATCATGCCGTTATAAATTATAAAGATGATACAGGAAAAAGAAAACAAAAATGGCAATCTACACATTTACCTGTAAAGGGTAATAAAAAACTAGCAATGCAAAAAGCTGAACAAATGCGAAAAGAATTTGAACAAGAACTTGAATTAAAAAATACAAATAACAAAGATAATGAAGTAATAAAAGGTATATTGTTTGTTGATTATATGAAAAATTGGCTAAAAATAATAAAACCTACAATAGAACTGAATACTTATGGTTCTTATGAACAAATGGTAAATTATAGAATAAATAACTACTTTACTGCAAATAAAATAAGATTAAAAGAATTGCAACCTATTAATATACAAGATTTTTATACTTATTTATTAAATGATGGATTAAGCAGTAACACAGTAATTCACTATCATGCAATAATTTGTTTAAAATGGAATGCTATTAATTTTGAAAACAATTCTATTACTATAAAACATACTATTGTTCAAGTTAGTATAAAAGGTGAAAGACAGGTACTTGGAAAAGATAGAACAAAAAATAAGACAAGTTATAGAACATTACCTTTAGTTCCAGAAGTAGCAGAAATATTAAAAAGATTTAAACAAATACAAGAAAACAATAAAAAGCTATGTAAAAATGATTATATTTCAAAATATGAAGAATATATTTGTGTTGATTCTTTAGGTAATATAATAAAACCAGACTTTATAACAAAGCATTTCAAAAGATTACTGAAAAACAATAATTTAAGAATAATTAGATTTCACGATTTACGACATAGTTGTGCAAGTTTATTACTAGCTAGAGGAATACAGTTAAAAGAAATACAAGAGTGGCTTGGACATTCAAATTTTAATACTACTGCAAATATATATGCACATTTAGATACAAAGGTAAAACAAAAATCTGCAGATGTATTGTCTAATATTTTAAAAGGTCAAAAAAATATATCTAACTGTGAGGAGTTAGATATTGAAATCGGTTAGATATTTGTTAGATATATCTTAAAAACAAAAATATTATCAAAACGATGAAAGCCTTGATAATACTATGGTGGGCAGGGAAGGATTCGAACCTTCGTACTCGAATGAGAACAGATTTACAGTCTGCCGCCTTTAGCCACTCGGCCACCTACCCATATTAAATTATCATTAAAAATGCCTTTGACGAGATTTGAACTCGTGGCCTCTCCCTTACCAAGGGAGTGCGCTACCCCTGCGCCACAAAGGCATATTTCAGAACTACTCACCCCCTTTGGAGTGCTACCTCTCATAAAAGATACTCAATCTTTTATTCGGCAGAGTCCCTGCGCCACAAAGGCAAATGCCACAAGGGCTGTAAGAGAACCTCTCTTATTAAAAAAGCCGGTAATAGGAATCGAACCTACAACCTACGGTTTACAAAACCGTTGCTCTACCGTTGAGCTATACCGGCGACAAGATTTATATTAACTTAAACATATTTTAATGTCAAGAATTTTCTTTTAAATAAACAATTTATAAAATTAGAATTTAGCATATGAACCAATAATTCTTGCACTTTGGCACAACGGTTCAAGATCTGCTATCAACTGTTTAATAATTTCATCATGCTTATGTCCATCAAAATCTATAAATACAGCTTGTTCTTCAGCATTATCGTTCATCATCTTTGAATTAATTTGCGTAATATTGATATGATATTTTACAAACACTTGAACAATATCCAGTAATGCACCTTGGCGGTCTTCCAAGAAAAGAACAAGACTTGTTTTATCTTTACCTGTTGGTTTTGTTTCTGCATCACCAATAACTATAAATCTGCGTTTATTATTTTTATCATCCTCTATATGTTCTTTTAAAACATTTAAATTATAAATTTCTGCTGTTTTATGCGTTCCAATAATTGAATATGTCAAATTATAATTGCACAAAAGCCTTGCTGATTCATCCATGCTTTCTGCCACTACTATATTTAATTGTCTTGGCATTTCATCTTTCACGAAGGTTTTACATTTTCCCAATGCGTTTGGGTTTGCAATCAATCCCGTCAAGCTATAAAATTCGGTAGTTTTAGACAAAATACAGTCGTTTACCGGCACTATTGTTTCCGCTAATATTTGAATATTTTGATTTTTTGTTTGAATCAAGTTATCAATAGTTTCCCTGATTATGCCTTTATAAGTAGTTTCGACAGGAAGTATCGCAATTGCGTTACAGTTTTCATCCACATATTCAATACATTCTTTTATTGATGTAAGTGAGAGTTGATAAAGAAACAAATCGTACGCACAAAACAGCTTATCCTTTGCGATTTCAGAATAAGAGCCCCCCTTACCTAAACATACTACTTCATTAAAATCTTCAAACATAAAAAACTCCGTATCTTTTAATAATTATACTACAAAACAAGTTTATTTATTAACTAAAAAAAACCACTTTAGAAGAAAAGTGGCTAAGGAAAAGGAAAAAGGGAAAATAAATAGGTTATAAATCTAGCTAAAAATACCGAAAGTTCTTTCAATATTATCGTTTCTAACAGTTTTAATTGCATCCATTTCTGTTGTAATAGATGTTCTTTCGGTTTCTAATTTACTCAAATCCTGATCGTATTTTGTATCTTTTTTATTAATCTTGTCCAGTTCGTATTCGTAAGTCGCTTCTGCCTTTTTCAAATCTTTTTCATCAGAAACTTCTGTAAGATAATTTTGGTTAGTGCTCGTTGCAACACTTGTTTCTTTCCATTCTTTTTTTGCTGAATTATTATCATCAAAGAAATCGATTAAAACTCTACCTGACGTTACCATATTATTAAACCATTCAGCCCCATCATCACCAGAAGTATATTGTGCATCAATTTCTTGGCAGCCGCCATTTGCTTGAATTTCATCAAACAAATTTACATAATAATTAAACATTTGAATATCCATATTTTCCGGTAAATCTTCATTATACTCTACCGGTTCTTGCGGAGCAGTTTTGTCACGGCGCATATATTCGTAAGTATTATTTCTAATTTCGGAATTAGAATACAATTCAGATCGAAAACTATTTAAAGCTTCTTGTTTTTCAGAAGTCGTTGATTCGCTATTATTTGAAGTTTCCAACAAATTATTGTAGGCTGTTACAACTTTACCACTTGGGTTTTCTGCCTTATATTTATCAAAAGCATAACGTTCTGCATCTGTCATGAATAGGTTTTCAGAACCTTCAGTCGTTTCTGAGCCAAAATTGCCCTCGCTGTTAGTACCAATGCCAACTTGGTTACCTTGACCATAGGCACCGTTCATGTTGACATCAGAATAACTGTAACTAAGTCCCATGCCCATCATTGCCCAGGCAAATGAATACTTATCACTAAAACAACCCTCTGTATAAGCGTTATAAACTTCTGAATCAACAATAACTTTACCGGTTTGAGAATCTCTTATTGCATATTGTTTTTGACGATTTTCATCATAAGTGCAAACAGAAGAAAATGTTGCATCTACATAACTACTTGTTCCATTTGAGTTTCTAAATGCAACTTGAATTTTTGTTTTATCCAAAGCATCACAATATGTCTGGTACAACTCATCTTTTTGAGTTGCCAAAGCTATTTTTTGGCTTTCAATGTTTTGAGCTTTATACTCAATGTCATGAAGCCTACTCGTAAGAGTTAATAAATTAGCTTGTGATGCTGACATTCCCATTTTGTTGCTAGGTCCTTATATTTTCCCTTGTATACCCATGTTTACGGCACATTTAGCTAAAAACTTTAGAGATTTGCAAGAAATCTTTACAAAAATTTACAAAAAAAATGCGATTATTACATGATGTAATAATCGCATTTCAATTAATGATGTTTTTCTATTAATTATAGTTTATACTAAAGTTTTCATCCGCAACTCTACCGGCGCAATATGTACCATCAGTAGTAGGTTGTTTTCCGCTACAGCCGCTTGCAGTGTTCCAGCGTTTATATGATGAAGAATAGTTTGCAGCCGCATCACCACCAAATGGATATATATTACCATTTTCCCCTAACAACAAGAAGTAGATATCTTTACCAATAACATTCGGTCTTTTGTCACCATTTACATCTAAAATAATTTCTGCTACCGGGTGGCAAAAAAGCTGAGTTGCTGCACAATCATTATAAGAAGCGTCATATAAGAATCTTACGTTAATAGTTGCAGAATTACCAAGATAGTATCTTATTGAAGTATTACTATACGCAGTCTTTTTATCCAGTTTATATGATTTTACAGGCCAATTTGATGCAACTTTTTCAATTTTAAAATGTTTTTTCATAGCAGAATTAATTTCAGTATTGGAAGTATTAACTTCCTTGCTTACATTTTTTGCCCATAAACTTGTGTCACGCAAATCTTCTACACCTTCTTGAGCCATCATTTGTTTAAAACCATTGTTCAAAACAGACATATTTATTTTCAAACCATTTGCCCAAGTATTTTTATCAATATTAGTCATAATTGCCGGCATTGATATCGCAGCAATAACACCCAAAATTGTTATTGCAATCAAAACTTCTGCAAGAGTAAATGCTTTTTTCATAATTTACAAACCCTCTCTTATATATTATCATTCTTATTGTAGCAAATTTTTTAATTCATATCAACTCTGTATTGCAAAGCCAATGTCAAATGTTTTAATTCGATATTAGCTTTGCCTTCTAAATCAGCTATGGTTCTTGCCATTTTCAGAATTCTATTGAATTTTCTTCCTGAAAGCATATATTTTTGTGCAGCTTCTTTCAAAAAGTCGGCAGATGCTTTATCGAGAACGCAATACTGCTTAATTTGTTTTGCACTTAATTCAGAATTTGTTAAGATATCTTCGTTTTTATAACGTTCAGCTTGAATTTTTCTGGCTCTTATGACACGTTTTCTAATTTCAGCAGAAGATTCCACATTACTTTGCGTATTCATCAACTCTTCCGTTGTTAATCTTGGCACGCTTACAACCAAATCAATTCTATCCAACAGCGGACCTGATAATTTTGACTGGTATCTTTTTATTTGAAAATCCGAACATGTACAAGGTTTTTCTCTATCGCCTAAAAATCCGCAGGGGCAAGGATTCATAGCACCAACCAGCATAAATTTAGCAGGATACCTGATTGAAGTCTTAGCTCTTGAAATTATAATTTCTCCATCCTCTAAAGGTTGTCTTAGAACCTCCAGCACTTGTCTTGGAAATTCTACCATTTCATCTAAAAACAGAACGCCTCTATGCGCAAGGGTTATTTCACCAGGTCTCGGGTTTGAACCGCCGCCAATAATACCGTTTGGCGAAGCCGTATGATGAACGGTTCGAAACGGACGATTTGTTATCAATGGTTTATTCTGTTCCACAAGTCCACAAATACTGCAAATCTTTGTAAGTTCAAATGCTTCTTCTAATTCAAGAGGCGGGAGAATAGACGCAAAGCATTTTGCCATCAGAGTTTTACCTGAGCCGGGCGAACCTGTCATCAAGACATTATGTCCGCCTGCAGCTGCGATTTCTAAAGCCTTTTTAGCTTTCTGTTGTCCTTTTACATCTTTAAAATCAAATGTAAAATCAACTTGCGCATTTTCTTCAAAGTATTTATTAACATCAATTATAGTTTGAGTAATAGGTGTTTCAAGATAATGATTAACAATATCACACAAATGTTTTGCACCATATATTTTTACACCTTGCACAAGCGCAGCTTCTCTTGCGTTATCAAAAGGTACAAAAACAGTGGTAACTCCGACATCCTTCAACCCACTTACAAGAGGTAAAACACCATTAATTTTTCTTAAAGAACCATCTAATGATAATTCTCCTATAAAAGCAGTGTTTGAATCATCCTTTATATCAATACCCTGTTCTTTTAAAATGCCTATTGCAATAGGTAAATCAAAATTTGTACCTTCTTTTCTGATGTCAGCAGGTGCAAGGTTTACAATAACACGACCGGTTGGAAAAGAATAACCTGAATTTTTAATTGCGGAATGAACTCTTTCTTTTGCCTCTGAAACAGCATTATCCGGCAAACCTACAATACTGATGTTAGGCAATGCATTCGCCACATCTATTTCCACTTCCACACGAAAAGAATTTATACCTGCTGTTGCTGCTGTAATCGTTTTTGTTACCATTGAAAACATTATAATACAAATATTTTTACAAATAACGCAAATTTTATTTTTAGAAGTTTTTGAATTATTACTATGAGAATTACACCAACCTACAATTTTAACAATTATAATTATAAAAACGCCATTGCAAGTAAAGGTAATGCCAGAGCAGTGGTCGATAAAAACAACAACTTGCTTTACAGAACTACAACCTATTTTTTTAGAGAAGATTTGGATTGGGATAATTTTTTTGCATTATTGAAAAGAAAATACCAAAATATTCCTAAGGTTAATTTCATCAACCATTGCTGTTCAAATGGTGAAGAAACTTATTCCTGCATTAGCGGTATGAAAATTCATCTTGGGGAAGATTTCGCAAAAAAATTCTTTCCAATAATTGCAAAAGATATAAACAGAGAAAACATTGATAGTGCTAAAAATTACTCAAAAATTGGAATTTCACCAATAGATTATCGTCAAATTAATTATTATACAAACTTCAATATACACAAATTTTTCGATTTTGTACGTTCTGATACTGATATTTACGACGCAGCAGTCATTCCAAAAGAAGAACTTAGAAAATGTGTTAAATTTGAAAACAGTGACATTTTAGACGACATAGACAAACTTCCTGATACAAATAGCGTGCTTTTATGTCGTAATTTTTGGCCTTATTTAGACGCTTTTAAACGAGAAGAATTAGCTTCCAAATTGGAGAAAAAACTGGATGAAAGTTCACTCGTAGTTATTGGTGATTATGATATTTATGAAGCTAAAACTGATGAGCTTTTAATGCAACACAAATTTATACCTACTTCCGTAAAATATGTTTTTACAAAAGCTCCTAAAATTTAGACAATCTCATTTATTTTCACATAATTTTCATAGTAATACTTAAAAACAAGTACGGCTATAAACACTAAATAATAAAAGTTTATAAGCGTAAAAATAAAATGAGTTACAACATTTGCACCAAACAAAGTTGTAAAAATTGATAAAATAAAATATGAAACAAACAAGATTAAAAACAATCCAAAGTTTTTAAAAAACTTTTTGCTGAACAAGTCTTTTAATGACACAAAATAAGCTTTAAAAGGATTTTTTTCTTTGAAAAACAATGCAGGGGAATAAAACATAATCAGAAAATATGTTACTGACATTGTGAAAAATAAAAGCATATTCCAAGCATTAAGTTTGAATAATTGTTCTTGTGTTAAACTACCTAAAAACGCTTTCATTGCTGTAAAAGATTCCATACCTTTTGTCAAAGTTTCCGGAGTAATTCCTATATCTCCGATTAGCTTCATACCGACAAAATAAGAAACAAGAATTAATAACACAGAAATGAACATTGTATTAAGCATTAACCCTAAAACCGACAAAAAATATTCTCCGACACCAGCGGGAAATTCTTTTAATAATCCGTTCGGGTCTTCTTGTTCAGGATTAGAAACACAAGTTTTAATCATAAAAAACCAACCTGACAAAAACGCACCGACCATTAATCCAAATAAAACAAGCGCAATTAACAAGCTTAATAAATTTCCGCCAACAGAAAATAAAATATACAAGCTTGATAATAGCGAGAACAAAATTAACGGCGTCGCTAAAATTATGTATTTATTTGTAAGTTGAAAACTGTCTTTTATGTAACTAAGCATTTTTACTCCTAAACTCTGTATTGAAGAACGGACTGTTCGATAATATCGTCAGAAACTTTTGATGCAAAATCTCTAAAACTGTTACTGATATTAGATGAAGGATTGACTTCCGAAATCGTCATGCCTTTATTAATAGCTTCCATAATCGTGAAATAATTATTAGGAATTTTCCAATAAACTTTTTGTGCAAGCGTATTTTCTATATCATCAATTTTGATTTCATCGTTGTCCATATAACGATTAACTACAATTTTAACTTTGTCTTTCGGATATCTTCTTGAATGGAATAAATTCAAACATCTTTGCGCATTTCTTATTGCAGGAATATTTACAATTGTTGTAAACATTATCCAATCCGAACAGTCAAGAATTTTAAGTGAATTTTCATCAATATTTGACGACATATCAACTATAATATACGAAAATTCTTTTCTCAAAGCTTCGAAAAGCGCAGGAATTTGTTGCGGTTTAATACTTTCTGCCTGCTCAATATAATTAGGGTCTGATAAAATATAAAGCGAGGTATCTTTATATTTTTCAAACGCTTTAATTAAATTAGAATTCTCATTATTAACCAATTTATTTAAAACATAGTTGACATCAAACACCGGATTTAGGTTCAAAAATGTTGAAACGTCACCTAACTGTAGGTTTAAATCCAAAAGCGCAACTTTGTCTTTTGCAACTTTTGCTAATTCTAAAGCCAAATTAATTGCAATTGTAGTTTTTCCGATTCCGCCCTTGTTTGAATAAACAGTAATAATTTTTGACTGAGTCGAAATTTCGTCAGCAGAAACACTTGCTAAAGCTTGAACAATTCTGCTCAGATCTTCTTTAAGAACAGGTTTTGGCAAAAATTCTTTTGCACCCAATCTTAAGGCTCTTATTATATCATTAGTAGAACAATTTGTAGAAGTTATAACCAGTTTTGGCGTGCAAAGTTTAATTCGGTCTGCCATTTCTTTAATATCTTCGCCATTTGAAGATATATCCATAATTACAATAGAATTAGCACCGCATTTTTTTACTTCTTCGTAACCATCTATATAATCATCAAAAAGCTTAACTTCACCTATAAAATCAAAGCTTTCTAAATATGATTTTATAATTTCTCTGGAATTGCTGTTTTTGTCAAAAACAATTACCGAATTTTGCATCTCTAACCTCTTATTATCAAATACAGATTTTAATATACACCAAATCAGAAGTTAGAACAATCAACTTTTAGACTAATTTCTTTAACTTCCGGTTACACCATCTTTACTTTTTTGATAATTTTTCTTCATTTCTTCTTGGCGTTGCATAATTTTCAACATTGTTTCCATATCCATTTGTTGAATTTTGCGCTCATATTCTACTTTTTTAACTTTTTCATCAAACTTCTTAGCTTCTTTTGCATCTTTTTCTTTGGCTTTTGCAAGTTCTTTTGCTTGTTTTGCATCAAATTCAACTTCTGAAACAGGAATAACTTCAGCTTCTTCTTCCATTCTATACCCTACAATTGATATAGGAATACTTGAACCTGTCAAAGATTCCAGCCTTGAATTTTCGCCATAAACATCAATACTCCAAGTACCTAAAAATTTCGGAACATCACCGGTGTAGGCGTAGGCACAAACAACAACTCGGTTTTCATCATTAGCGTCAAAACCTAAAGGATAAATATCCCAACGTTTTTCATCAAAATCGACTCCACCCGCTTGTGCCCAATAATTTACAATCGCATCTCTGATTTGTGGTAACTTTTGAGCTTCTTTTCTATTAAAATCATATACCCATAAATTTGTCTGCCAAATTCCATCATGTCTGTAACCGATTTTTTCTTTAACTACAAGTTTTGTATTGTCACTTGAAAAATCAATCGGAGTAAGTGTTCTAAAAATAAATTTTGTATCTATCGACTTATCGGTTGAAATCAAAGGTTTATCGACTTTGTTTAAAATATTAGCTTTCTTGACTTTTTCAATATCCGAAAGCGAAGAATCCAAATTTATTAAAAACAAATCACAACTTGTGCAATCGGATTGTGCGTAATAATAAACAGCAGGGTAAACAAGCTTTGTAAAATCGCCGGATACAATTCCTTGTGCGTTTATTTGTCTGTCAAAATTTAATTTTCTTGGTAAACTCAACTCAGGACTGCCAACGGGGTCATTATATTTTACTAGATGAAATTTCTTTTGCGGAACATAAACCATGTTTTCATCTTTTGGCATTTCTGCTTTATCTAGGATTTTTGCGCTAATTTCTCGACGGGATTTTGCTCGAGATTCATTTTCGTATTCTTCAACCGTCATATAGCCAGATTTAGGCATTTTACTTTTTTCGTATTTTTCAGTTTCACCGACTTTATCAACGTTATTTCTATAAATTGTCTCAGCAACAACTCTATCCTGTTTTTTCATAATCGGATATTTCATTTGATTAAAATGGATTTTTGCAGCCATTATCATGCCGGCTAATGCTTCAAACATTAAACTAAACCCTCTTTCATTGCTGTAACTGTTGCTTGAGTTCTGGAAGAAACGCAAAGTTTTTGCAAAATACTATGAACGTGAGCTTTTGCAGTCGCTTTTGTAATAACTAATTTATCTGCAATTTGCGGATTAGAAAGACCTTCGACCATAAGTTCCAAAACATCCAATTCTCTTTCTGTTAAACCATAAGAATTATTTGATTTTTTAGGCTCAGGTTCTGTAACAACATTTGCGCTTGGTTTTTGAAGGTTTGAAAATACCATTTTTGCAATGCTCGGATCTATCCAACCAACACCTTCATAAACGGATTTAATCGCGGAAATTGTTTGTTCAGGCGTTGCACCTTTCATAATATAACCGTCTGCACCGGCTTTAAAAGCTTCAAATACATCGTTTTCGCTATCACGTGAAGTAAAGATTAAAATTTTAACGTCAGGATTAAAATCTTTAATACGTTGAGTCGCTTCAATCCCATCTATATTTGGAAGTCCTATGTCCATAAGAATAACATCAGGTGAAAATTCACGAGCCTTTTTAATTCCGTCCAATCCATCTGCTGATTCCGCTACAAGCGTAATACCTTCTGCTTTATCTAAAAGCATTGATAAACCCATTCTATAAAGCTCGTGGTCTTCAACTAACAAAGTATTTATCATACTAAACTTCCTTCTTTTTGAATAACTGAATCCGTAAGCAGGAATGAAAACTCACTGCCTTTATTTAACGTACTTTCCAACCAGATTTTACCACCGTGCGATTCTATAATTTGTCTTGACAAATATAAACCTAAGCCGGTACCTGTTGAACGTTTTTTACTCGTACCTTGTGAAAATCTTTGGAACATGTTTGGAATATCTTCTTGAGGAATTCCCGAACCGTTGTCGGACACAGAGAAAATTAAGTCATTACCTTCATTTTTTAGTGTTATTACAACTCGTCCGCCATTTTGTGTGTAATTTATCGCATTTCCGCAAAGATTGCAAATTACACGTCTAATTTCACTTCTATCGGCATTTACGGTTAAATCTTTGTTTGTACATTCAATCTTAAATTCAATTTCCTTTGTTTGTGCAAGCGGTTGCAATTCATTGTACACTTGTTCAACAAGATTATACATATTAAAGTTCGTTTTAGTTAACTCTAATTTATCCGCATCATATTTATAAACTTCTAAAAGAGCATTAACTAAGCCCAGCAAATCCTCGTTACTTTTTTGCATTGTAGCAAGTAAAAGTTTTTGTTTTTCATCCAATTCGCCCAAAGCACCGTTGAGGAAGAATGTTAGTGTTTGAATAGCAGCTAACAATGGAGTTCTCAAATCGTGTGTAAGCGTTGCAATAAAATCATCTCTTAATTTATCTGATTTTTTCTGTTCCGTAACATCTCTTATTACACCAACAAAACGTTTATATTCATCATCTGGATTAATCCTTGCAAAACTGATTTCTACAGGTGTTTCAGTATTGCTCAAAGGATTTTTGATGTAGAATTCTCTCAAAAGTAGTTCGCTTTCATCAAGCTTATGTAGTTCTTTTGAAATAAAAGTTTTTTTGCTAAACAAATAATCGTCAATGGAGGTCATTAACAATTTCTCCCCAACAAGTCCGATTAAAGTTTCGCATGCCGGATTTACTTGTTCTATAATTCCGTCTTCGTTAATAATTACAATTCCGTCAGCACAATAATTGAATATCCCTTCTAATTTTGCATTAGATTGTTTCAAGTCTGCCGTACGTTCTTCAACTATTTGTTCCAAGTTGTGTGAATATTTTTCCAATTCTTTTTTAGCTTCTTCCAATTCAGAAATTTTTTGTCTTAATTCGCTTAAAAGATAGCTTCTTTCAATACCATTTTTGATATTGATAATCAAATCATCGTTATTCCAAGGTTTTTCAATGTATCTGTAAAGCCCGATTTCATTGATGGCTTTAATAGCGTTTTCTTTATCAGCGTAACCCGTTAGTAAAATTTTACTCACTTCAGGGTAAAGTTTTTTTACTTCTGATAAAAATTCTAAACCGTTCATTTCAGGCATCAAAAAGTCTGAAATTACTAAATCAGGTTGATTATCTTTTAAAAAAGTTAATGCATCCTTTGGACTATTAAAAAAATGAGCATCAGAAAAGCCTTCAACTTTAAGCAATGTCTTAAAAGCAGAAGTAACTATTCTTTCATCATCGACTACTACAATCTTCCCCTTAATCATATTTCTATATTAACCCAAAGATTAATATTAGACAAATTATTAACTTTTATAAATAATATGTTATAATCAAATTATAAATTTTATTGGAGAGTTTTTATGATAAATAAAAAAGGTTTCACTTTAGCAGAAGTATTAATCACACTCGGTGTTATTGGACTTGTTGCGGCTTTAACACTACCCTCAATGTATAACAATTATCAAAAAGCTTTGATTGGCAAAACATTAGCAAGAAGTGTTGAACTTGTAGAACAGGGAATGTTAAACATAAGACAGGAAGCCCAATTAAATAGTGAAACAGGGGCTACTTTTGAAACACTATCAAGCATAAAAAAAAGTGATTTAGGCTTAAGTGGTAATGTTTATATTACTGATAGCAATGCTTTTTACAATTCGACAAAAAGTTTTTTAGGAATAGAAAATTCAGATTATGATGCAAAGAATATATCAGCATTTGCAGGAAATTTAGATACAAATCTCAAGAGCCTTTATACTGCATATAAATTTAACAAACTTAATGCAATTGTAGCATTTCAAAATAAGACAGGAACCACAACAAGCAATGACAGTATAATATCTCGTGTAATTATAGATGCAAACGGAGCTGCGAAACCAAATACTTTTGGCAAAGATGTTTTTATTTTTGGTTTAACAAATAGTGGGACCTTGATTCCTGCCGGCACGCAGAAGTATGCAGATTTTGACAGTAAAATTCCTGCAGATGGATGTAGCGGTTCAAGCGTTGGTAATGGAACTGCTTGCGCAGCCAGAGTTATGGCTGACAAGTGGGAAATAAAATATTATTAATAAGAAATTTGAAGAAGAAAGGAAAATAAAATGGCAGAAGCAAAAATTTTGGCAACAATCGACAGAACAGATACTGAGCAATTACAAATTTCAATTTCAGAATACAAAGGCAAAAGCTACTTCAACTTGAGAATTTATTACACAACTGATGAAGGTGCAACTTGGCTTCCTACAAAAAAAGGCGTAACATTTGCTCCTGACCAATTAGACGTTTTGTCTGACGCGATTGAAGAAGCTAAAAAAGAATTTATGGCAGAAGAATAGGAGAAAGAGTTTAGAAGTTGAGAAGTTGAGAAGTTGAGAAGAAGTTTTAAAATATATTTTTATAAATTCTCCTAAACTGTTAAACTTCTAAACTCCTAAACTTCTAAGCACCATGAGTATTCAAGACGAATTCATAGCAACAGTTTCACACGAGATGCGAACACCTCTTACAAGTATAAGAGGTTTTTCGCAAACTCTTTTAAACTCTTGGGACAAAATTAAAGACGAAGATAAAAAGAAATTTATCGGAATCATTGAAGACCAGTCAAATAGGCTCATTCACCTTGTTGAAAATATATTATCTGTTTCAAAAATGAACGCAGGCAATCAGGTCTTAAAACAAGTTGACATAAACGCTTGCATCAAAAGAGTTTTGCCAATGTTAGAAGAACAGCATAAGCAAAATAAATTTGAAACAAAATTGAGCAAAGAAAACCCGATTGCATATATTGATGAAGATAAATTTCAACAAATAATGACAAATCTTATTGATAATGCAGGAAAATATTCCGCAAAAGAAATTATCATATCAACTGGAATTCAAAACGACATAATAAAAATTAAGGTCCAGGATTTTGGCGTTGGTATTAAAGAAGAAGATTTTAATAAGATATTCCAAAAGTTTTCAAGGCTTGAAAACCATTTAACAAGTAAAACTCAAGGTAACGGTTTAGGACTCTATATAACAAAACAGCTGGTTGAGAATATGGGCGGAAAAATTAGTTTTATAAGTAAATTTGGCGAAGGCACAACCTTTGAAGTCGATTTTCCGATTTATAATCAAGAGGAGGCTCTAAAATGCTCTCAAATGTCTTGATTATTGATAAGAGAAAAGAACTTTCAATAAAATACAAAAAGAGTATTGAAGACAATGAAACAACGACTGTAATTTCACGCAACCTTAAAGAAGCATTGCATTATATTCAGTTTGCAGAGCCTGATATAATCATTATTTCCGATAGTCTTGAAGAAAAACTTTCTGATTTGTGCAGAAAAATCAGGACTTTAACCTATAATACACGCCCTGTTATTATTGCCCTTTCAAAATCTGCCGATACGAGCGACAGAATTGAGGTTTTAGAAAACGGCGCAGATGATTTTTTGAGTGAACCCGTAAATATAGATGAATTCAAAATGCGAATCAGAGCGCATTTAAGACGTGATATAGAATCTAATTTGGATTCTAAAACACTTTTGCCCAACAAAAAATTTGTAGAAAAGAATTTAAAAAGATTGTTGAATAATGATAACAAGCCCGCGGTTTTGTTATTGGGTTTGGAGAACTTAAAAAACTACAAAAGTGTGTACACGGATGTTGCAGGTGATAAACTTATTCAAACTCTTGTTGCAATTATCAAATCAACACTTGATAATAACGATTTTTTAGGTCAATTAGATGAAGAAAATTTTGTAATAATAACAAATCCTTATACTGCCGAAAAAATGGCTATGTTTTTAACATTTGCGTTTGACACGGTTGCACCAAAATTTTATTCTGCACAAGACGCAAAACGCGGATATATGTTACTTAAAGGTGATAGAATGGCAGGTATGAGAGCCAATTTCGTTTCACTTTTAATCGGTGGTATTGTTGATAATTATGAACAGATTGATTCGATAGAAGCGTTGGAGCAAAGGCTTTTTTCAATCAAGAAAATTGCAAAAATCCCGAGCGGTTCAAATTATGCAATAGATAGAATTAAACTTGCAGGTGAAAATTCAGTAGTAGAACCTAAAATAAACAATTCTATCTACATAAAAGAGCCTGATGAAGCATTGGCATTACTTTTAAGGACAACACTTGAACTTCAAGGTTATGATGTGACTGAAAATTTAAACTTGAATTCATCCGAACAGCCTGCTGTTTTAATCATTGACAGCAACGATGATTTGTCAGGTTTGGATTTTTGTAGAGAAATTAAAGGCAAACAAAATTTTGTTAATACAAAAATTATTGTTACAACGACGGTTCACAATAAAACCGCTGTTTTAAACACTGGAGCAGATTTATACTTACCAAAACCTTACGAAATTTCTGATTTAATACGTTGGATAGAATTCTTCAGAGGATGAAATATTTTTTATAGATAACTGAGTTTTAAAAATTTACAAATAATAATTCTCAAAACTACTATATATAAAGGATTACAAACTTCGAAAAATATAGTTTAATGTACATAGGATAATAGTATAAAATTCGGAGATAATTATGGATATATTTGCAGTAGTTGGGATGTTTCTCGGTATAACATTCATTCTGACAGGTCAAGCTATGGAAGGCGGTAATATAGGACAGTTACTTCAAGTTACAGCTGCATTTATTGTATTAGGTGGTACTTGTGGTGCTGTTGTGTTGAGTTTCCCACCAAAAGTTTTGATTTCAGCTGTAAAAATGCTCAAAAATGTATTTATGCCTCCGAAATCTGATTTTGAAGCACTAATCACTGAAATTGGCGGATTTGCAACAAAAGCAAGAAAAGAAGGTATAATTGCGTTAGAAAAAGAAGCTAATAATGCGTCCGATTCTCTTTTAACACTAGGACTTGGAGCTGTTGCCGACGGTACTGACCCGACTCTTGTTAGAGAAATGATGGAAAACCAAATTGAACAACAAGAAAACTATGTTCACAACGCTGCAAAAGTTTTCGAATCATTCGGCGGTTACTCTCCTACACTTGGTATCATTGGTGCCGTTCTTGGTTTGATTCAGGTTATGCAGAACTTGTCTGATCCATCAAAACTTGGCGCAGGTATTGCGGTTGCATTCGTTGCAACAATTTATGGTTTGTTCGCTGCAAACCTCGTTATGATTCCTATAGGGACCCGAATTAAATTTATATACCAGGATGTATTTTTATATAAAAATATGATACTTGAAGGTGTTTTATCTATCCAAGCAGGTGAAAGCCCTGTTTTAATTGAAAGAAAATTGCGTTCATTTGTATTAGACCAAGGTAAAGGCAAGGAAGGCTAATGGCTAAGAAAAAAAGACAAGAAGAGCCTGAAAACTTAGAAAGATGGTTAGTATCATACGGAGACTTCATCACACTTTTGTTTGCAACTTTTGTTGTATTATACGCGCTTGCACAAGTTGATGTTTCGGATTTTGCAAAGCTTGAAGAATCATTGAAAAGTGCGTTTACTCAAAATACATTATTCGACGGTCAACAATCTGTTATGGACGGTAGCGACTCTATTTTTGATGAACAGCAGATGGCAAACTCATTTATTCCGAGTCTTATGCTTGAATACATAAGCCCGAAGTATGAAGAAACTTCATTTAATGAAATCGAAGATTCTATAAAACAATTATCAGAAGCGGGTGAACTAGGCGGTATTTCTACAAAAATGACAGACAAAGGTTTGCTTATAACATTTGACGACAAGTATTTGTTTGCACCTGCATCTGCAAACCTAGATGCGGATGCAAAAAAACTTTTGGACAAAGTTGGCGTTTTGATATGCAAAAAATTTGTTCTTCACTATATGCGAGTAGAAGGTCATACGGATAGCGACCCAATCAGAAGCTCACAATACCCTTCAAACTGGGAATTGTCTTCCGCGAGAGCATCCTCTGTAGTAAGGTACATGATTAGCCGTTTCAAGTTCTCACCTTCTTTATTCTCTGCAATCGGTTACGCTGATACGCGTCCTGTTGAAAATGCAATTTCACCTAAAGACCCTGCAAATAGAAGAGTTGAAATTTTAATTCTTAAAAATAAATACAGACGCGATTTCGAAACAAGAAATGATGACACTTTAAAACTTACAAAATCAGAACAAGAAAAAATTCAAAAACAACGACAAGCAGTAATTACAGCTGTTGAAGGAGATTCAATTTCGCCTGCGGCAAGAAAACTTTTAGAAGATAATAGACAGAAACTTATCTCCAAGCAAAAGAGCGAAAAATTATCTAATAAAAACATGGAATTGTATGTAAATCTTGATAAAGATGTGCCAAATGCTGACAAAGATGACATCATGCCAGCGATAGAAAAACGCGTTATTAAATTAGATACAAACATTCCTGAAGATGAGGATTTCGGCTTATGATAACACATTCTGTCGGATTATCATTGGGACCTGCTTCATCAATAGAAAGCGGAGTTGCGGTTAGAGAAATCGCAACCGGAAAATTGATTTACGTTGACAAATTGTTTTCTATGAGCGATGTTCAATTGTTTTTTGATAACTATACTTCTTTAAAAAATTCTGTTATTTGTGTTTCCCTTCCGTGGGATAATACAATGATGGAAGGCAAGTGGAGAGTTTTATCCAAACCATACCAATTGATACACAAACACAATGCAAATTTTTTAAATCGCGACAATTGGATGCAAAGATTTTCACCAAGAGGTGCGGATTTATTGCAGAAATTGAAAGAAGACGGTTGCGACGTTTCCAGATTTGAGGTTTATCTAACAAGACAAAAATTTAATCTTTATTCTAACTATAAAGAACGCTCATCTGCCGACTGCAAATTTTTGCAATCAGCTTTAAAATTTGAATATGGATTTGACGAACTTCCAACTAACATGATGCCTGTTGCACAACTTGAAGCAATTGTAGGTACTCTTTTAGCAGAAGAGAAGTTAAAAGGTAATACCAAGAAGATTTTTGAGTTTAGGAATTTAGAAGTAATTAATAAAGCTTAATTTGGAGATTAATTACCAAATTGAAAAACTCGCATATTTACGTTAAAATCTTGTTTGTCGAAACTCAAATCAAACGCTTGAAATTCAAAACGATAAAAATAAGAATTCTGCCAATTTAAAACGATTATTTGAGCGAAGCGCAGATACATTACCTTACCAAAATGTTTCACCTTATGAAGTTGTTGTCGGCAACCTTTATGACTGCGCAAAACAAATTGACATTTTGGAAGCTAAGCCTAATCTTGTTTTTACGCCGGTTAAAACACTTATTAAGGGATTCCCATCAGAAAATTTTTTGAGAGAAATTCGTTTAGTTAAAAAATCGGTGACAGCATTTCACAAACAAATTTACTTAATCGCTTGATTATATTGGGTTAAAAGTGTTCAACAATGGTTTCTGATATCGGAGAGTATAGTATGTAGGTGGAAACCACTTATGCTCTTCCTACACTAATTGCTTTTATGTATCTTTACCACCCTCATCAGTCCTTCGGACAGCTTCTCCCTTGAGGGGAGAGCGGATTTTCGGTAGGGCGATGTCGAGCGTTAGCAAGCAAGCCAATAAGAGCATTTAACATGAAAATAACTACTAAAATCCGTAAGGATTTGTTGTTATTGGAATGTTATGCTCGCCCGAAT
>OIYY01000860.1_pt1 | contig 19163 bp, 18 predicted proteins | sample 1588341 | NCBI WGS metagenome assembly OIYY01 (sample SAMN03283287) | human gut metagenome | biome: human-associated habitat; material: feces | host: Homo sapiens | place: Peru | collected 2012 | reverse complement strand
TTATAGCGATTATGTAAAGTGTCAAATATACTAGCAGCATTACCAAGTTTCCTATTACCTAATAATTTGTGTAAACATGCAGAAATTGTAGCCAACAAATCACACGCACATTTACGAACATCGAGCCAATGTTCAATCCATGCATATACTGTATCAAACTCATAATTACTTTCTATAGTTCTCAACCATAAACCATTAAACTCTTGATGAAAAGTAATAATTATGTTCCTTTTGGGCATTTCTTTGTGTGCATCATTAGGAATTTGATAGGATTCCAGTAAATCAATTTGAGGCTTGATAGCATCCGCACAATATGTTTCGAAAATGGGAAGTGTGCGGCATATATCTGTCAGCCTTGAAACACTTTCATTATTGCTCTTTTTTATATCACTTGTTCTAAGTAAATACTCGACCTTTATTTTTTTATTATCATCACTAACTTGAATCTTGTGAGAATTGGTTTTACATTTGAGATAGTCAAGTATCCTCATAAAATTGACTTTTACAAACTCGTTGTATTCTTCTTCATTTCCACAAAAAGTTGAATACATTAATGATGATACAGCTTTAATCGAATAGTTTTCAACCTTGTCCCACAAATCATTCAAATTGATTTTTGATGATAAATTCATCGAATGATCAATATTGTAAAGCCAATCTACAATAACGGCATACGATTCTACATCTTCAATGTGCGTAAAATCAATTTCTTTTAATTTTAAATATAAGGCCGAACTCAAGCAATAAATGTCAGTTTTTGAAGTTCTAAAATTAGGGATTGAATCACGTAATTTGATCATGTGCTGAATATTAGTATTATCTGGCATCATTTCAGACATCTTTTCTAGGGTATTCAATTCGTATTCATAATCTTTAAAGGCCGCAAAGGGGCAAAGTTCTGTTGCCACAAGTATTAATCCACCATGCTCATACGCGTCATCAAACATTGCCTTATTCGTTTGAAAATACCGCATTACACTTCCCGAAAAAGCACCACGAATTGCTTGAACAAAACATGATAAGTCCGATTCACATAACCACATATTAACAACTTTAGCATAAAATTTATTCTTGTCAAAATCGAATTCCGGATAATGAGAAAACAAAACTGATATATCTGAATCAGATACAATCTTTGCAATAGAAAGAGCTGTCTCATCAAGAGGAATATATTCATGTAATCGGTTAATAATATGCTGCGATCGTACAGGATGCAACCCCTCAATATAGTCGCCATCCGAGCTAATATGTACCAAAAACTCATCAGCCAAGCTTTTAAGTACCTCACCAATATCTAAATCGGTTTTAACAGTCAAATTGCTAATTAGAGACTTTGTTTCAAGCTTAATACCACACACATCAGCAAAACAAACTTTTCTGAGAATTTCAAATTTGGTTCCTCCTACCGATGCGTTACCAATTTCCTTCATTTGCGCAGAAATTCGTTCGTTAATCATCTCGCCATGAGTCAAAAGATACACATACTCTATAAGAAGTTGACGTCCTGCAATCTTTGACCACGCATTTTTCCAATCAGTAATATCTCCATGCAACTTTCCCTCTTTTTTGAGAACACTATATATGTTCTCAGCCTCTTTTTCATTTAGTATAGGTTTAATAATTTGCAAATGATGAAGATTACTTATGTCACCACCATAATTATACCAGTCGTTTTCGCGAGAAGTAATGAGTAATTTATAATGATATGTTACACCTGTTTGCATGAGTTGAGCCAATAAATTCCATTCGCTTAAATGAGCATCTAGATTATCAAGTAAAATAAGCGGCTTTTCACCTATTCGCGTACGCATACGAAAATACTCAACAATATGCCCTAACTCCGCATTGTTGTTACATCTTATAATTTGATAAGGTGTATATTCATCATTTAATAATGATATTGCTCTTAATGCAAGCGTGGTTTTTCCTTGCCCACTGGATGTTTTGATAATGGTAATTGTGTTTTTTTCAATAGAATCAATTATTTCATTTTCGATAATTGGTCGTACCACAGGTAAATTATTTGCAATATCTGAAGGTGTAGCTTTTTTTCCTTCATAGTAGTCTGAAAAATATTCATCAGATTTTGAGAATCGAAGTCTTTGGATCCACGCATGAGCTGGATTTTGAGGCCCTTTACTTATGTCGAATTTTACATATTCAATACACTGCGTTATTTCTCGATAAGAAATTTCTCCTCGATTCTCCATTTTATCAAAGCATAATAATTTTATACTGTTAGCGAATAACGAAATACTATCAGTATTAATCTCAAAATTCTTTATTAACAAATCCTCAATACTTTTTTCGAGAAAATCTTTTTTTACATTTTCAAAGGATAACCGTTTGATAAAATCTTCGAAATCAAAATCATTCCAATTCCACAAAGGAGTCTCCTTTTTTATGGCATTGATTTTAGTTTTCCAGAATTCTTTAGAATTTTTATCAAGATTTCCTAAAAACAATTTACTTAAATTCCCGGTTGCAACGGAGAAATCATACACCAGCTTAAAGTACCTATTCTTATCAATCAAGTATGCTTCAAGATAGTTTTTTAATACACTATCCATAAAACTTGCGTCTTGCCGTTGAGTAGAGTACTTTAGCTGGATGTGCGTAATTATTTTACTATCATCACTATATTTTACAGAGTCGATATCTTCAATTCCTTCAAGAGTAAAGGTTGTATTAGCATCGGCTGATAAAATTAAATTGCACGAATACAGAAACTGATAAGAGTATCCTTTCAATGCAATTTGACCACCATCTCTTGATTCCTGTAGTTCCTGAATATTAACTTTAGCAACAGATGTTTTCTTATTTGATTTTCGCTTCTTTTTCTTTGCCACGTTGAAATCACCTTTCCTCTTTTTTGCTAATCACTTAAACCTCACTTTATACCCCTCTATAATGCCACATGTCTTACAACCAAATTTTTCATAAGTTTGTAATCAGAATCTTCATATAAAAAAGCAAATATATCCTAATCTAATCCCAGTGAAATATATTTTGATATTTTATTGTTAATATCCGCTTTATCTCTAAAACATTCTAAATTCATTGGTAATAAAGCCCCTTCTTCTTGTTCTTCAATACCTACAAAAATTATTCCACCATAAGAATTTGCCATAGTCAAAATAATTATTACTAGTTTTCTCTTTTCTTATAATCTACCTCATCAAACTCACAATAATTGCTTTTTACAAATGTCGTAAAATTATCTTTAGTTGGCTCACTGAGGAAAATATCATATAGTTTATCTTTTACCTGTGGTGACATTACAAGACCTCCGCCTCTTTGAGATGTTAAATTATTATACTATTGTGCATATATAACCTCTTTATCCATAATTTCCAATGCTTGTTGTTCATATTTATATGCCTCATATCTTTTTTGGTTAGCCAACAACGCAAGTGAATTAATTTTATCTTGAATACTCTTATTTTTAAGTAAAGGGATTGGGATCTGTCGAACATGGTTATCATCAATCTCATCAACTACCGAGCCATATGTATAATGAGTAATCAATTCATGACCATAATCCGATGATAAGAATATGTATATATATCCCGCCAATGCCTTACTCGCAGGAACAACTCGAATAATATGTTGATTAGCCGTCCAATTCTCCCACTGTTTGCCTACTAATGTCACTTTTCCAATTGTTCCACTACATGTTATCAATGTCATATTTTCGTGAAGTTCCAGTTGCTTGGCTATTCTCTCCTTATGATGAACAAGTGATAAATATTTTTTGTTACAAGGATCTAATTCACCTAATTGTTTCCCCCCGATAAAAACACGTCCGTACCCTTCTTCTACATAAACCCTTTTAAATCTTCCTGGCAAGATAATATCTGCACAAACATTAGGATCTCCAAGTGTTGTCACCTCGCTCGCATATTTTTCCAAATGTTCTGTAATTCTTTTAACTATTGGAATATGGTATGAAGCGTCAACCCTACCTGCTAATTCGCTTAAGGTAATACTAAAGCAATCTACTTTCTTATTAACTTCGAGGCTTTGTTCTTTCATCGCATCAATTTTCGGTAAGTTTAATTCACGGACAAGTAATTTCATTGCATCATCAATCATTCTATTAGAATCATCACGCAATTCGAAAGAACGAACTATCAAATCATGTATTTTCTTTTTAATGTCATGCGATGCATTAGGAATAGGAACTGTTGCCAAATGTTCTGATTCAATATGTGTAATAACAGCACCATAACTATTAGTCAACAATATTTTATTTCCAATCTTGCTTTTTAAATATGCATAAATATAGCCTTGATCAACAGCCTCTTTGCAATCTATTCTAAGTAGATCATGACTGAAAATTTTATTATCCAACGTTTCCGAAACATACGACACTTTTCCTATAGTTCCGGAACAAGTCATTAATACTTGTCCTTTTTTTACTCGTAATGCGTCTATATTAGTTTTAGTCAGATGTGATATACAGCCATCCGGTATTGGTTTAATATCCACTATTGATGACGGCTGATATATAGGAAATTCTGATTTTTCTACCCATATACGTTTAAAACGTGCTCCTGTGTAAGAAGTTGCTAAGCCATTTTCTCCTCCAATAGTTGTTACTGGAAACTTTCCAGTTTCTATAAGTTTGCGTGCTTGCTTGGCTTCTATATCATACACACTTGCTTCCAACCTTTTTCCACGTGAAATGATATTTTCTAAAGAAACCGTACACCATTTCAAAGAAGATTTCATGTTAGCTTCATTGCTTCTACAAACATTATCGATATCTACCATGCTATCCCCTCCTGTTTCTTCCACTTCTTAAAAATTTCCGGAACTTCTGGCGTCTGATCATCTTCCACTTTTTTCTTTTGCTCATGAGATACGATATTATCCTTTTTCTCATTATGATTTTTGACTAAAATACTATTTGTATCAGGTACCAGAATTTCATTTCCCTCTTTATCACGCTTAAAAGTTGGATTTCCCCTTTTGTCATGACCTATCTTTTCTACCATAGCCATAAAAATATTATAATCTGCCATTATTCCACTCTTTTCTTCAGCATCTTTTTGTTCTTGAGTTTTTTTCTGCAAAATCAAAACTGACGTTTGCGTACCATTGCGCGGTTGAAATGTGTCTGCATGCAGATCTATACTTGCAATAATTCGATGATTCTTAATCAACCACTCTCGGATATATCCTAATCCTGGCGAACCTAAAATCGAGTCTGGTAAAACAATTCCCATTCTCCCTCCTGGTACAAGCAATTGCGTACAGCGTTCGATAAACAAAATTTCTGGTGGAACAGAAGTTTGTAATTTCTTTGTTTTCGTCCATATTCCTGTTTTTTTGTCATTTAACCAAATATGTGCTAGCTCATACTGTTCCAAGACATTCTTATCCTTAATAGGAATCTTGCTTCCAAAAGGTGGATTCGTCACTATTACATCAAAAAAACCGATAGTATTATGGTTACGCAATTCTGCTTTATCTATTCCTAAAGCTTCTGCCAGTTTTGAACGAAACTCCTCTGTCCATTCGTGTGGTGGAAGCAACGAATTTGTCTGCAAAATATTTCCACTTCCATCATTATTCATTACCATATTCATTTTTGTCGCTTTTACAAGATCTGGATTAATATCAAATCCAAAATAGTTAGACGATGCCATCTCAGATATTTTATCCTGAAATACTCGAACGGTATCACTATCCCAATCTTCCTTATTAATTCCAATAGATGTAGCAAAATCTTTTTCTAGTTTCATGATTGCATGTGTCATTGCAGTTACCAAGAAACCGCCTGTACCACATGAACTATCTAACACCTTTTCGTCAATAGCCGGATTAATCATTTCTACAACCATCTTCATAACATTCCTTGGAGTAAAAAATTCGCCTCTATCTCCACGCAAATTAGCACCTACTATTTCTTCATATGCTTTTCCTTTTATATCAATATTAGTATTTAAAAGACTATATTTTTGAAGTTCACTTACTATGTATGCTAAACTACGAGGTGAAAGTTTGATTTCATCATTTGCATCAAAAATTTTTCCTTGTTTCTTTTTTACCCTCTCAAAGATTTTTGAAATTCGCTTGCGTACTGTTAATTGCCCATCCGGATTAGAACGCTCTTCAGAAGTCGTGTAAAACTCCAGAGGTGCTGGTATGTTACGTTCATCCTCTATCTTGCAAAAAATAACTTTTAATAATTCAAAAAATGCAGCTTGCTTCTGCAATCCGTCATTAATATGAATATGATTATGGCAAGTTTTAAAAACAAACAATAAATTATCATCATAAGCATTTTTTAATGATGTACGCTTAGGTCGATTTATATAGTCCAAATTGCCATCTGCTGATGGGATGTCATTGTAATCCATAAAGTCAATCTGACCTTTATCATTCACATATTTATGAAAAACTTCTTTTTGCTTACCATTTGTCCACATTCCCCACTCACAATTTGGACACGCCGACATATATGACTTCAACTGCTCAACACCATCTTTAGCATTACGTGCATCTACAGTTTCTTTCTTACATTCAATAATCAGTTTGACATTTTCTTGTACTTGATTAATACAATCTTTATCAAAAATAACTATATCTGCTCGTGGCTTCTTAGAGCCAAGCTGCAACGTATATTCTATTGAAATTTGTTCTGGAGAATATTTATGTTCATTAACTAATCGCTTTTCAATCGTTTGTCTTACATATTCTTCAGGTGTGTCATTTCTAAATTTACCATCAATATAATCACATATTTTTTCTTCTGGTATAACTACTAATTTTACTTCGCTCATATTAGCTGGTCTCCTTTTATTCTAATATTTCTGATTGTTTATTCCTAATCTATTGCACTGCGCCCACTTTTTACCCAATCATCCAACTCAACTCTTTTAAACTTCCACAACTTGCCTATTTTATGTGCAGGAATGTCTGTTTTCTTTATCCAATTTCTAATGGTGTCTTTCGTCACATCCAAATAATTTGCGGCTGCTTCAATTCCAATCCAATCTTCCATATAATTATCCATCACATAAGATCTCCTATTCTTCAAAACGCTATCAACAGTATAGCACATACGTTCGCCACTTTCAATATGTTTTCGTGGTATTTGATAGTATTTCGTTGTATACATCATCATGTGTTCACATATTCCAACAATAAAAGCCGAACACTATTTGACCTTCTAACAAATAGTATCCGGCTTATCATTACCTCTCCCGTATCCTCGTTCTCTCCATCTCTCGTACCATCTCTTCCGCTGCCACAATCCCTTGTTTCAACTGTTCCAGCGTACCAATTCGGTTCTCCAGCGTAATTTCTTCCTGAATGTTGTCTATGCTGTACTTTTCTTTTGTTACAACATTCATATATGCTTTCAATCGGTAATCATATCCTTCATTCTTATAGTCCGAGAATACCGGTGCAACCTCTCCTTTACTCGTTTTCCATCGCATAAGCCTCGGAAACCAACACACGCCATCAACAATCAATTCCTTAAATGCTCTAAGAAACTGCCCCAATGCATTTAATAGACCTCTGAAACTGTTTCCAGCTTCAATATCCTTCTTATGCTCTACACAATTTGCAAATTCTTCAATTAGCGGCGACAGAGGAAGATATGCTGAAATATACTCTTTAAGCATTGCCAGTGTATTCTTAAACTGTTCCCACTTGGAGATCTCATCCTCGTATTCTTCCAACTTATCCCTCTTATAAGAAATCGCATAATCCAGTTTCAGATATTCACTTTGCTTTTCAGAAATCTCTTGTTTGATTTCTCTAAGCTCGTCTTCATTCTCACGCTGTACCTGACGGTAAGCAAGTTTTGATGCAAATAATTCATTATCTGTATCCACAACTTCCCTTTGCAATTCTTCCAAACGCTCAGTTTCTTTGGCAACTTTGTATTCCATAACCGACAAATCATGATTCCGTCCCTGCTTTTTCTCAGCAAGTTCTTCCTTCACATTGAACTTGAAACACGAACCTGCTTCTTCCCTTAATTTATCCTGTAATATTACAGATAAACTTTCTGGCGTGAAGACATTACGCTTGGAGACCTTCTTTGACGGTCCCTTTTTTGCGCCTTCCCATACCGGAACTCCTACCACATGCATATGAGGACTTGCCTCGTCAAAGTGTATCACTGCATTTGCCACTTTGAAATTCGGAAGAAGTCTTTCCATTGTGGATAACAGATAAGCATACACATTGTACATCTTTTCCTTTTTATCCGTATGTTCTTCCCAGAACTCCTTATCCCCACATTGAAAGATAATTTCAACTGCCATATCCTGATTCAGATTGGCTACATGCTCAAAGTAATCCCCTATCCGTCTGTCAGCCCGCTTTTGCTTTTGATTATATTGTTGTACCACTTCATCAAATTCCTGATGATAGACATTCTTCACATCCTGATACAAATCTTCCGTTCCTCTCAAAAGCAAAATATTATTGGAACTGTATTCCGGCGACTTATACTTTCGCAAATTGTGTTTTGCTACTCCAAGCAATTTACTCTTACTTGTTATGGCACTCTTTCCATTGCTAATGTGTGCCGAGTAAGAAACATTACCCATAGGCACCTCTCCTTCCTTCTTAAATCAGATTTCCCACTCGCTTATCATCTCGGCTCTGCCGAAGATGATAACCCCCTAGCAGATTTGTCACATCCAATGTGCCATTGTCTGCGCCAAATCTGCGGGGGGCTCTCCGAGGGTTACACCGACAAGAAGTAAACTTCGTCGGTGTATATTAGCTACCTTCCATACTGATATATCTATCCATCGCGACCACATCCTTTCCTAACCTAATCTATACCGCTTCCGGTACATCTCTGAAGTAACCTGTTTCTTCCCAAACCTTCTTATCCGGACAATAGTAGCTGAACTCATTTGAGTTGCCTACTTTAATTGCAGTTCCGAATTTGAGAATCCCCTGTTGAAGTCCAACCCTTACATACTGTGCATCCTTCCCCATTGCCTGCGCAATTTCTTTGATTGGTACATTCCGTCCTGTAAAAGCTGGTAAATCAACCTTGTATTGTACCTCTGGCATCTCTACCACCTCCTGTCTGCAGAGCATTTCTTGCTCTGTTTTGTGTTTTGTATTATACATACCTTTATTTGCTCTGTCAATAGTGTTAATAATAATGTTGACAACTCATTTTTGATATGTTAGATTGACTGTACAGGAGGTTGATAAGATGAATACAGGTAAAAAAATTAAGCTAATCCGTACATTTCGAGGATTAACGCAAAAAGAACTTGGAGAAGCGTGTGGCATCCACGAAGTTGCCATCCGCAAATATGAATTAGGCAAGAATATTCCAAAACCTGAACAATTAAGAAAGATTGCCGAAGCACTTAATGTCAATGTAAACTCATTGGTTGAATTCGACATTCAGGCTGATGGCGATGTACTCCCTCTCCTCTTTGCTATTGACGAAGTATTCAATGTATCAATTAAAGAGGTAGATGGCGAACCGGGAATATTTTTTGACAACAAGAGTCTTGTACAATTTTTAAAAGACTGGCAGGCAATGAAGGAATTACTTTCATCCGGCAGTCAGACGGAAGATAATTATGAGATTTGGAAAACCATACGCCCAAGTGTAACAAAAACAATCCACGAGGATTAGCAACTACTCTGTTTCGCTATCAGCTTGCTGAATTTAAAGCGAAAGGAATGGTGCTTATGAAGTTACCCAACGGATACGGAAGCGTTGTAAAACTTTCCGGAAAAAGAAGAAAGCCTTATCAGGTCAGAAAGACAACAGGCTGGCACTACGATAAGGAAAAGGACAGACAGGTTCAGGATATGATTACGGTTGGATACGCTGCTACAAGAGCTGAAGGCTTACAGATGCTTGCAGAGTACAACAATAATCCATTCGATACCAAAGCTGCCAAGATGACCTTCTCTGATGTATATGAAGAATGGTCCAAGCGTAAGTATCCTACTGTATCTGAATCCAATGTCAAAGGATATACCGCATCCTATAAAGCCTGCGGTACCCTCTACAACAAAGTTTTTAAGGATATTCGATTAGTGGATTTGCAAAATGTCATTGATACCTGTGGTAAGAATTATCCTACTCTCAGGAAAATCAAAGTGCTTTTCAATCAGCTTTACGATTACGCCTTGAAAAACGATATTTGCAACAAAGACTATTCAAGTTTTGTGGATGTAGCACAGTACAAAGACCGCAACCCGAATAAGTATGACAGAAACAAATTTGAAAAGGATGAAATTGAGAGAATCTGGGAACAGAAAGATGATAAGTATTATCAGATTGTTCTGATGCTTCTCTACAACGGAGTCAGAATTTCAGAATTGCTTGATTTGAAAAAGGAACATGTTCACCTCGATGAACAGTACTTTGATGTAATCAGCAGTAAAACAGAAAACGGCATCCGAAAAGTACCCATTGCAGATAAAATTCTTCCCTTCTACAAGAGTTGGTATGAATCATGCCCCGACTGTGAATATCTGCTTCATACGGAAGACGGAAAGCATTTCACCTACAGAAACTATTATGACAGCTACTTCCAGCCATTAATGGAACAGTTAAAGATTAATCGCACACCTCACTGTTGCAGACACACATGTATCTCAATGTTGGCAGAAGCCGGTATTAACCAGACGATTATCAAAAAGATTGTGGGACACTCAGGTGCAATGACACTCACCGAAAAAGTGTATACACACTTTGATATAAAGGAGCTTGTAGATGCGATTAATAAGATTTAAACAAAAAAGGACATTCCCCAGTAATTCTACTGAAAAATGTCCTATACATATCAATATCTTTGTTGCATACCTGCTGCATATGTGTTGCATTCGATGTAAATTCCAGCACATCTGACAGCATTCCACAACTTCTGTAACCCTTGTAAAATGGGCTTTTCTTGATATTCTCGTTTCCGAAAGATTATCTCTTTGTTAACGTTTGCTGAACTGTGGAGCACGACGTGCAGCTTTGAGACCGTATTTCTTTCTTTCTTTCATACGTGGGTCTCTTGTTAAGAATCCGTTAGATTTCAGAACTGGTCTGTAATCTGCATCAACGGTAAGTAATGCTCTTGCAATACCATGACGGATTGCTCCAGCCTGTCCTGTGTATCCGCCACCTTTTACGTTTACTAATACGTCGAACTTGTCGGCTGTCTCAGTAACTGTTAATGGCTGACGAACGATAACTTTTAAAGTCTCTAATCCGAAATATTCATCGATATCTCTTTTATTTACTGTAATCTTACCTGTTCCTGGTACTAAATATACTCTGGCAACAGAGGATTTTCTTCTTCCTGTTCCGTAATACTTTGTATTAGCCAATGTTTTTTACCTCCTATTAAAATGTTAAAGCTTCTGGTTTCTGAGCTTCATGCTTGTGGTCTGGTCCTGCGTATACAAATAATTTAGTATACATTTCTCTTCCTAAAGGTCCCTTTGGAAGCATTCCCTTAACAGCGAACTCAATAACTCTTTCTGGATGCTTTGCTAACATTTCCTTTAATGTAGTCTCTTTCATACCGCCTACATAATCGGAATGATGGTAATAAATCTTCTGGTCTAATTTCTTACCTGTTACTTTAATCTTCTCTGCATTTACAACGATTACATAATCACCTGTATCGATATGTGGTGTAAATGTTGGTTTATTCTTTCCTCTTAATACTTTAGCAACTTCTGATGCTAAACGTCCTAATGTCTTTCCATCAGCGTCTACTACATACCATTTTCTCTCAATGGTTGCTGGACTAGCCATAAAAGTTTTCATTGGTTTACCTCCTTGAAATTATAAGGAACATATACATTCTGCGTAATGTCCGGACGCAGCCTGCTTTGCGTTCCACACTATTGTTTCTATAGTTGAAATGTCGCTCCGGGGCTTTGGATTGACATTCTTGTACTATGTCAGACTTGAATATTATAGTACACGACCCCTCGTGTGTCAAGTAAATTCTCTACAAATATTTGCCACAACATTCGCCATATACCATTTATCTAATTATCATAAATATTCGATTCCAATCATCGTCAATCCCTGCGCCGGTGCCGTTGGTCCTGCTGCACTTCTGTCCTTTGCCGCAAGAATTGTTTTTATCTCTTCCGGCTCTATCATTCCCATGCCTGCCTGAAGCAGGGTTCCTGCAATAATACGGACCATATTATAAAGAAATCCATTTCCGGTAACACGGATTGTAATGACATCTTCCTGCCTGCTGACCGTCAGCTCATAAATGGTACGAACTGTTGTCTCAACCACTGCTGCTGTGGCACAGAAGCTTTTAAAATCATGTTTTCCCTTTAAATATTCTGCCGCCTGCTGCATCTTCTCTAAATCCAGCTTGCGGTAACAGAAATACGTGTTATTCCGATACATCGGAAGTGGGAATTCCCGGTTTAAAATCCGGTATTCATAGGTTTTCCGGCTGTCACAGTGTCTCGGATGAAAATCAGATGGTACTTCCTCTGATTTCTGTACCACAATGTCTTCCGGAAGCCGCTGGTTCAGGGCATAAGAAATCTTTTCTGCCGGAATGCGGCTTTTTGTATCAAATACTGCAACATTCCCCATGGAATGTACGCCTGCATCCGTCCGGGACGCTCCGGTCACAACAATCTTTTCCCCTAAGAGACTGCTTAAGGTGCGGTTTAATACGCCCTCTATCGTCTCTCCGTTGGGCTGCACCTGCCAGCCGTGATAATTGGTGCCATCATAGGCTACAATTAATTTCACCCGTTTTAATCGGTCTGGGGCAGATGGATTTTTCTGCTCTTCTACCGCTTCTATGTTCACAACCGGATTTATCTCTGTACTCATAATGGGAATGCTCCCGGAAGTACGCCGGCTGCTATACCGGACAATACGTTCGTCCAAAGGATACGAAGTCCGATGACTGCTGCAAGATATACCAGCAAAGTCAGATATGCCATGCGGTCACGTTTCTGGTAATGAAGCGGTTTCATCTTGGTTCTGCCTTCCCCACCACGATAACAGCGGGCTTCCATTGCCATTGCCAGATCATTGGCACGGCGGAATGCAGATACAAATAACGGCACCAGAAGTGGAACCATGTTTTTGGCTTTCTGAATCAGATTTCCGTGTTCAAAATCTGCTCCTCTTGCCATCTGTGCTTTCATGATTTTATCCGTTTCTTCAATCAGAATCGGGATAAATCGAAGTGCAATTGACATCATCATTGCAATTTCATGCACCGGTACTTTTATATATTTTAATGGAGATAACGCTTTTTCCAGACCATCTGTCAACTCGTTTGGTGTTGTGGTAAGCGTCATCAACGAGGTTCCGATAATTAAGAAAATCAGACGAACCATCATGACAATGGCATTTTTCAATCCCTCATAAGTAATGGTAAAAATCCAGAAGGAAACCAGCTTTGTTCCCGGTGTCAAAAACAAATTAAATACCGCCGCAAATAACATAATCAGTACAATGGTTTTCAACCCTTTAACCATATAGGAAAATGGCACCTTTGACAGCTTGATTAATACTACCAGAAAGATTGCTGCCAGTATAAATGCCGGAAGTCCCTTAAATACAAACAGGGAAATAATATAAATCAGTGTTCCAAATAATTTCACCCTCGGATCCAGCTTATGAATAACCGAATCTGCCGGATAATATTGTCCTAATGTAATATCTCTTAACATACTGTTCCATCCTGTCTCTTTGTTATTACACGCAGGATTTCATCCCGTGCCTCGTCTACTGTAGTTGCATCTGTGCTTACCGGGAAACCTTCTTCCTTCAATTCATGCATCAGATAAGTTACCTGTGGTGCCGCAAGTCCGATGGCTTCCAGTTCTTTATAGTGGCGGAATACTTTCTTTGGAACATCATCAAACATCACCTGTCCCTGATTCATTACAATAATTCTTCCCACATATTTAGCCACATCTTCCATGCTGTGTGAAACAAGAATGATGGTAATTCCACGTTCTTTATGCATTGCTGCAAGCAAATCCAAGATTTCATCACGGCCCTTCGGGTCAAGTCCCGCTGTCGGTTCATCTAAAATCAGCACCTCCGGCCGCATGGCAAGCACCCCTGCGATTGCAACACGTCTTTTTTGTCCACCGGACAAATCAAAAGGTGACTGATAATATAATTCTTCTGGAAGTCCTACGCTCCGTAATGCTTCAAATGCCCGAAGTCCTGCCTCTTCCTTGGTCAGTCCCTGGTTCTTTGGTCCAAAGGATACATCATCAAAAATGGTAGTTTCAAAAAGCTGATGCTCCGGATACTGAAAGACAAGTCCCACTTTACTACGCAGGGTCTTCATATCAAAGTCCTCTTCGTAAATATCCTGTCCATTATAATAAATGCCGCCGCTGGTAGCTTTTACCAGTCCGTTCAAGTGCTGAATCAGGGTGGATTTACCGGAACCGGTATGTCCGATGATACCGATAAATTCGCCATCTTCTATTTTCAGATTAACATCCTTTAAGGCATGTATCTCATAGGCAGTGCCTGAGCTGTAAACATAATTTAATTCATTTATTAGGATTGACATAGCTTTTCCAACGCCTCCGTCAGTTCTTCTCTGGTCAGGATTCCATCCGGTATATCCAGTCCCGCCTTCTTAAGTTCATATGCTAATAATGTAATCTGCGGCACATCCAGACGATATTCCTTTAATCGTTCCACCTGGGAAAAGATGCTGCGCGGCGTTCCCTGCATAACCACTTTTCCGGCATCCATAACATAGACATGGTCTGCCTCTACCACTTCTTCCATATAATGTGTAATCAGAATGATGGTCACACCCTTTTCCCGGTTCAGTGCATGAACAGCTTCTAATACTTCTTTTCTTCCTACCGGATCCAGCATGGCTGTCGGCTCGTCTAAAACAATACATTCCGGCTGCATCGCCATTACTCCGGCAATTGCCACACGCTGTTTCTGTCCGCCGGATAATTTATTTGGGGAATGCTCTCTGTATTTTAACATACCGACCGCTTTTAAGCTTTCTTCCACGCGCTGCCAGATTTCATCTGTCGGCACACCTATATTTTCCGGTCCAAATCCAACATCCTCTTCAACCACGCTTGCAATAATCTGGTTGTCCGGATTCTGGAATACCATTCCGGCACGCTGTCTGATATCCCAGATATTTTTCTCATCTGTGGTATCAAAGCCATCTACCCAGAGACTTCCCTCTGTGGGCTCTAAAATTGCATTGATATGCTTGGCAAGGGTAGATTTTCCGGAACCGTTGTGTCCTAATACTGCGATAAAGTCACCTTTTTTTACATCAAGGCTTACTTTATCAAGGGCAGTCTGGATAGACTCCACATTGCCTTCTTCATCACGTCTTATATATTCATGTACCAAATCTTTCGCTTTGATGATGCCCATAATTTACCTTTCTACCAATGTAATCTGTGCAGTTCACCCGCCAGCCGCATATGGTCAAAATTGTTCTGGCGCAGTGCTTCATATAATACAATTGCTGCTGAATTGGATAAGTTTAAGGAACGGGTATCTCCGATCATCGGAATCCGGATACACTCATCCGGATGCTGTATCAGAATTTCTTCCGGAATACCCGCACTTTCCTTTCCAAACATAATATAACAGTCCGGCTCATAATTTACTTCTGTATAAACATGGCGCCCCTTGGTGGTTGCCATATAAATCTTTGCACCCGGATTCTTCTCTAAGAAGTCCTCATAATTGACATATCTTGTCACATCCAGCTGATCCCAGTAATCCATTCCTGCCCGCTTAATTGCTTTCTCCGTCAGATGAAAACCCAGCGGCTCAATCAGATGCAGTCTGGTTCCGGTTGCTACACAGGTTCTTCCGATATTTCCGGTATTATAAGGAATCTCCGGCTCATAAAGTACGATATTAAGCTTCGCCATTGTTCCCGCCTCGCAATCCTGTTATGTAACGTTCCATACGGTCTAATGCCTCTTTCAGATTATCCAGGGAATAAGCATAAGAAATACGGATAAATCCTTCTCCGCAGTCACCAAATGCAGTTCCCGGAACAACCGCTACCTTCTCTGTCTTTAAGAGATTGGTGGCAAATTCTTCAGATGTCATGCCGAATTCTTTGATACATGGGAAACAGTAAAAGGCTCCATATGGTTCAAAACACTCCAGGCTCATTTCTTCAAAACGGTGCATCAGATATCTTCTTCTGCCATTATATTCTTCCCGCATTCTCTGGACATCTTCATCCCCTGCCCGGAGTGCATCCACTGCTGCATACTGTGAGGTAGTCGGTGCACACATTATTGCATACTGATGAATCTTTAACATCTGGTCTAAGATAATTCTTGGTCCGCAGGCATAGCCTAAACGCCATCCGGTCATCGCATGGGATTTGGAAAATCCATTGATAACAATGGTACGCTCCTTCATGCCCGGAAGGGATGCAATAGAAATATGCTTCTCGGTATAAGTCAGTGCAGAATAAATCTCGTCACTGATGACAAAGAGGTCATGCTTCTTTACTACCTCTGCCACTGCTTCTAAATCCTTTTTCTCCATGATTGCTCCGGTCGGATTATTCGGGAAAGGCATAACAAGAAGCTTGGTCTTTGGCGTAATTGCCGCTTCTAATTCTTCTGCAGTCAGACGGAAATCGTTTTCTGCCTTAAGATTAATCGGTACCGGCACACCATTGGCAAGCACGGCACATGGCAGATAAGATACATAACTTGGCATCGGGATTAATACTTCATCGCCCGGGTCAAGCATGGCACGCATGGCAATATCAATTGCCTCGCTTCCGCCCACGGTTACTACGATTTCATGCTGATAATCATACTGCAAGTCATAATTACGGAATAAGTATTTTGCAATTTCTATTTTTAATTCTTTTAATCCGGCATTGGAAGTATAGAAGGTACGTCCCTTCTCTAAGGAATAAATTCCCTCATCCCGGATATGCCATGGAGTATCAAAATCCGGCTCGCCTACTCCTAAGGAAATAGCATCTTCCATCTCATTTACAATATCAAAAAATTTCCGGATTCCAGATGGCTGTATCGTTACGATTGTTTTTGATAATGGATTTCTCATGGTATCATCTGTATCCTTTCATCTTTTGATTTTGCTGCCATAATGGTTCCGTGGTCTTTGTATTTCTTTAAGATAAAGTTGGTCTGTGTGCTTAACACAGAATCCAGTGCGGAAAGCTTCTCAGATACGAACTGGGATACTTCACGCAGGCTCTTTCCCTCAATGGTTACTAAAAGGTCAAAGCTTCCGGAAATCAGATATACAGAATTTACTTCCGGATAATTGTAAATACGCTCTGCCACTTTATCAAATCCCATACCACGCTGCGGAGTAACCCGTACTTCAATTAATGCAGATACTTTTTCTACGCCGGCTTTATCCCAGTTAATCAAGGTATGATAGCCACAGATGATATTTTCTTTCTCCATTGCTTCTAATTCATTCATAACTGCTGCTTCTTCTACGCCTAATACAACAGCCAGCTCTTTTAAATCGATTCTGCTGTTCTTCTCTATAAAGGTTAAAATCTTCTCTCTCATGCTTCAATTCCTCCAATTGATTTCTGATTTACTACTGAATTACTTTATATAATTCATCCGTCTTCGGTGGTTCTAAAAATCTGCGTTCGTCCTCATTCATAAGCACGCGGTCATTTCCCGCAGTTGCCTTTCCGATTACCGTTGCTTCAATACCATTTTCCTTTAACTCGTAGATCAGTTCTTTTAACTCATCCCCCTCATGGTTATGTTCCACCACCGAGGTATAACTGGTATTTGGCGCAAAAAAGCAGACTGTATTGTAGCCCCAGTAGTTATACAGCCGTTCTCCGTCCACCTCTCTGGTGCTTTCCATCTCATCAAATTCAAAGATTGGCATCAGTTCGACCGCATTCACTCCCAAATCTTTTAAATATGGGATTTTCTGGCGCAGTCCCTCATAAGTCCCCTCTGCCCCCGGCGTAACACCGGATGACGCATCTTTGGTAAATCCTCTTACATGCATCTCATAAATGACAAGATCCTCAAACGGGTGCTCTGTCGGACGAATATCCCCCCAGTCAAAATTGTTCTCCACAACTCTGGCATGGTAAACAAAATCTGCCCCGCCTTCCGGGCGCTCTCCCCAGTTTCTCTGTCCTGTCACCGCCCTCGCATATGGATCAAGCAGAATATTTTCTTTTTTAAATAATAAGCCCTTCTTCTCATCATAAGGTCCATCCAGCTGAAACGCGTATTCAAATTCTTCAATCTTTAACCCAAAAACGAACATGGAATACGTGTTTCCAATATGATAAGCCTCCGGATATTTTAAAGTTACATACGGCTCTTTTTCCTGTGGACGGAACAACAAAAGATAACATGCTGTCGCCCCAAAAGAATGAATAGTAAAGCTTACGCCTCTTGTCGTTGCCGTAGCACCGTCCCTGTTATAAAACCCCGGCCGTACCTGATATCCATTAATTTCGTCCAATGGCTGCAACCCAACGCCACGATCCTGTTTATGTCTGCCTGTACTCATTTGCGATCCTCCTTGTTTTGCGGAGCAAAATGCGACTCATCACTATATTTCTTATATCCCGGATGTTTTCCACTCATTTTGTAATAATTGTTTCTAAGATCCACAAGTTTGTCGATATTTTCCCGGTCGATTTCTTTTGCACCACCAAGTAAATGTGCCGTCAGCGTTATTTTCGCAAACTGCTCTAATGTCTCCATTCGGTAATATGCTGTATAGACATCAGCTCCAACGGTCACTGCTCCATGATTTTTTAACAGGATCGCGTCGTGTTCCGGCAGATACGGAGTAATGGCATTCGGCACCTCATCCGTGGAAGGTGTCGCATAAGGTGCGATCGGCACCGAACCCAGTGCGAGCACAGTCTCAATCATAGAATACTCATCAAGTGGAATATCTGCCACAGCAAACCCTGTCGCAACCGGAGGATGCGCATGTAATACCGCTCCCACATCTTCACGTTCCTCATAGCATCTGAAATGCATCCGCATTTCGGATGACGGCCGATATCCACTCACTGCTTCAATAATCTCTCCTGCTTTATCTATATGCACGATCATTTCCGGTGTTACCATACTTTTTGACACACCGGTCGGTGTCGCCAAAAATGTACCGTCCGAAAGTTTCACCGACACATTTCCATCAT
>OIYY01000851.1_pt1 | contig 19406 bp, 20 predicted proteins | sample 1588341 | NCBI WGS metagenome assembly OIYY01 (sample SAMN03283287) | human gut metagenome | biome: human-associated habitat; material: feces | host: Homo sapiens | place: Peru | collected 2012 | reverse complement strand
GTTTCTTTCTTCAGGAAGAATATGTCTCCAGAAAATCATACAGTGTTTCCTCATCAGGAATGGACAGCATGTCCATAACCTGCATCTGTATTTTCTCTGGAAGACTGTCCAGGGCAATCCCTGTATTGATATATATGGTAGACCGATCCTCCAGGTATACCACAACTTCGTTGTCCCGTACTGCCAGATAAAAGCCGTCACTTGGCTGCAGATAGCGATAATCCATACGAACCACAACTTTTTCCCTGGAAAAGGATAATACCTCTAAACCCACAAAACCTCTTTCGAGCTCTGACAGCGGAGGATGTTCCGCATACAGATTCATCGTTTCCAGAAACCTCTCCCTGGTCATGCCAATATATTTATGTGGAATCTCCCAGGAAGTCTCTACGGAGGTATTTCTGAGAATGTCCGTCTCTTTCAATACATATTCCGTATCCGCACATAAGGTTTCTTCCGACACCGTAACCGCAACACTTTCCGGTACCTCCGAAGTGTCTGCTCTATCCGCAGGGGCCTCGGAATACCGTCCGGGATACGATCCCGGATAAAAAAACCCGATTCCCCACACCCCGATAAAAATACCGAGACTCAAAAAGAAAATGGGAATTACAAAAAAGTAACTGATACGTTTTACAAGTTTCATACTGCCTCACATCTGTGGTGTCAATGTTCATTCTTTGTATCAGTATCAGTTATTTTTGGAATAATAAAATAAGAAATAAAATTGAGTCACTTCAGTTGAATGGTAAGCAATATACAACTATTTATATGTCTTTGTATGGAATTTCAAATTTGGAAGATATTAGTAAAAAGATATTTATTGAGACTACTCAATTAATGGATAAAAATTTAAAAAGATATATGGATATGAACCATCAAACTACAATACCAGAATATGCTAAAACTGGGCTTGATATGGCAAATTTCTTTGGAGTTACACAAAATGGAGATAGAATTGATTATGGAAAGTTCTTTTCAACTGATGACAAGGTTTTGTGTTTTGATGATTTGGAAAGAGCAAATGTAGATGTTATAGATATTCTAGGCTATATCAACAATTTTGTTGAACATGACCATATTAAAACAATTATTATTTGTAATGAAAAAGAATTATCAACAAAACTAAAAAGCAGTAATTTGGAAATGAAAACATTTATTGCAACATATTTGCTTGACAAAGAAGGTGATTTGTCTAAAACAGACAAGCCAATGGTTGAAAAGATTAGAGACAAAATAGAGTATGTTTTTGATAAAGCCAATGATTATGAAAGAATAAAAGAAAAACTTATAGGTGAAACTTTTGAATATGTTCCTGAATATGCTTACATACTTAGTGGTATGATAATGAAATACGCATATAACGAGGAATTAACCGACTTTTATAAAAGAAACACACATCTTATAATATCTACATTTAAAAAGTCTAATACTAGAAATTTGAGAATATTAAAGCATTCATTAAATGACTTTGAAAAAATATTTAATGAGGTAAAGTATAATTATCCAGATACTCCAGTTCAATTATTAAAAAATATGCTTATATTTACTATTGCTGTTTCATTTGAAATAAAGGCTGGAAATATTAGTAAAGAAAAGCTAAAGGCAATAGATAGTAACGAAGAGTATGATTCAATTATTTTTACATCAAAAATATTAAATGAAAATAATCAATTTTATTTAAGAGAATTTGATAATAAATATTTCTTTAATATGTCATCAGGGTATAGATTCTTTAAATTTATAGAAATATATATAAGAACTAGATTTTTTGATGAAAAAGTATTTAAAGAAAATATGGAAGAAGCTTTGACTGCTCCAGAAAAGAAGGAAAAAGAAGAAAAAGCTCTTAAATATAAAACTATATTAAGTGGTGAATATTTTAAACTTTCTGATACCGATTTTGATATTTTGTGGAAGCAAGTTTTGGATGAAGTTAAAGAAGGAAAAGTTGCATTTAAAGAGCATGTAAAATTGTACGCTATTTTTAAATCATTAATAAATATGGGACTTATTGAAATAGATGGAAATGATTTAAAACAAAAATTTATTTTAGGTATGCAAATTTCTTCTCTTAATAGTCCTAACCTTGAGGAAGATAAGATTGATTTTGATATTGATTTTAATTCTTCAGAAAAAGATATTGAGGAAATAAAACAAGAATATATTAGAATCAAAGAAACAACTATTCAAGAACTAGCAACAACTAAAGCAGAAAAATTATTCAAGCTAATACCAAGTGACATTCAAGAATTTTACAGATTGATATTATCAGAATTTAGTACATTACCTGTTTTTTCAAGGTACGATATGGATGATTTATATGATAAATTAGATCTAACACAAAATTATGATTTATACAACATTGTGAATATGCTTCAAGAAAGATATAAAGATAATAAAGATCTATTTGTATTAGAATATAAAAATTTAAAACGTTTATCTGATATAATAATTCTTAATAATAATACAAAGAATAAAACTATGAAGCAAGTTCTTCTTATGAACATTTCAAAAGCTATTACTGATTTATCGCATAAGTATAATGTAAGAAAATAGACTTTTATTTTAAAAAGCAACTCTCTTAGTGTTGACAAATATTAGTAAAAAATATATAATTAACATATAACGTTTGAAATCAAACATAATATGTTAATTAATAAAAATATGTATAATATTTGTTTAATAAAACATAATAATACTAGTAACTTAGGAGGTAAATATGAAAGCTACCGGTATCGTTAGAAAAATAGATGATTTAGGAAGAGTTGTAATACCAAAGGAAATCAGAAAAAATTTAAAAATAAGAGAGGGAGATCCCCTGGAAATTTATATTGAAAAAACAGGGGAAATAGTTTTAAGAAAATATGCCCCAATGGGAGAGCTTCTTGAAATAATAGAACAGTACGCAGAGACTTTATCTGATATATCAGATTTTGTAGTATGTATTTCTGATACAGAAACAATTATTGCTGTGGCTGGTACAAGAAGAGCTGATTATTTAGAAAAGAATATAAGTGAACATGTTATTACAATAATGCAAGATAGAGCAATATGGTCTAATAAGGAAGAACGTGTTATGCCAATTATAGAAGATGAAAATCCTGCTAAATATCATGCACAAATTGTTGTTCCAATTATTTCAGATGCGGATGTTATTGGTTCTGTTATAATGTTTTCAACAGATTATAAAAAGAACATAACTAATGTAGAATACAAATTAGCTCAAGCTGCTGCTAAATTTTTGTCAAAACAAATGGAATAAATTACTTAAACACTTTAAATGTATTAAATACATTTAGAGTGTATTTTTTTCTTGACTTTCAAACTAATGTTTTATATAATATTTAGAAAGAGGTAGGATATGGTAGTAAAAGTATTAATAAATACATCTGTGAAAACATTAAATAAAGTATTTGATTATTTGGTCCCAATGGATTTAGAAAATGATATAGAAATTGGTAAAAGGGTAGCAGTGAGTTTCGGGCGTTCTAAAAATCAAGAAGAAGGAATAATAGTTAAGATAATAGATGATGAAGACTACGAAAGCAAAGGTTATGAGTTAAAAGAAATAAGCTCAGTTTTAGATGAGTATTCATATATAGATGAAGATAAGTTATCACTTGCAAAATACATATCTCATATATATTTTTGTAATGTTTATGATGCATTAAAGTTAATGTTACCACCTGGAACAGGATCTAAAAATAGTTCTAAAAGTTTAAAAACAAAAAAGAATAAGAGAGTATTGCTAAATTATTCTACTGAAGAAATAGAGTCGTTTATTGAAGATGGAAAGATCACTAGTGCAAATCACATAAGATTATTAAGATTCTTAGCTCAAAATGATTTTGTTTTAATAGATGACATAGTTGAAGGACTTTCAATTTCAAAAAATATAGTAAATACTTTAGAGAAAAATGGATATATAAGATATGAAGAAATTGAAATTCAAAATGAAGTATTTGATAATTTAGATTTAAAATCCAAGTATGATAAAAAAGAATTAACCGAGGAACAAGCAGAGGCTGTAAGTAAAATAAGTAGATCAATTATAAATAACGAGCATAAAGAATTTTTACTATATGGTGTTACTGGTAGTGGTAAAACGGAAGTATATTTAGAACTTATTGAAAAGACTATAAATCAAGGTAGAAAAGCTATAATGCTTATTCCTGAAATATCACTTACTCATCAAACACTTGCTAGATTTGTTGCTAGATTTGGTGATAATATAGCTGTAATTAATAGCAAAATGACAATTTCTCAGAGAAAAGATGAATATAAAAAAATAAAAGAAGGAAAGGTAAATATAGTTATTGGTGCACGTTCTGCAATTTTTTCACCTATCGATAATCTTGGAATTGTGATTATTGATGAGGAACATGATTCCAGCTATTATTCTTCAACTACGCCGAAGTATTCAACAAAAGAAGTAGCATCTTTTATATGTAAAAAAACAGACGCGGTTTTAGTATTAGGAAGTGCTACTCCAGAAGTAACAGATTATTATAAAAGTTCTGTTAATAAAGAAAAATTAGAAAGAGTTGAACTACTTAACAGACCTGGAGAATCTACTTTACCAGAAATTATTACTATAGATATGAAAAATGAAAAAGTAATTGGAAATGTTTCATTATTTAGTAATAGACTTAAAGAAGAAATAGAAAGTAATATAAAAAACAAGAAAAAAACAATGATATTTTTAAATAGAAGAGGGTATACATCATATCTTACTTGTAAGAATTGCTCTCATATTTTTAAGTGTCCTAACTGTGATGTGGCTTTAGTTTATCATAAAAAGAATGATTTATTACTTTGTCATTATTGTAATCATGTAGAGAAAAATGTAAGAACATGTCCTAAATGTGGAAGTGACCATATTTCTTCTGGAAGTATTGGTACACAAAAAGTAGAAGAAGAATTAAGAGAATTGTTTCCAATGATAAAAGTTTTAAGAATGGATGCAGACACGACTGTAGCAAAAAATTCTCATCAAAAAATATTAGATAAATTCAGAAATGAAGATATTAATGTTTTGATTGGAACACAAATGATTGCTAAAGGGCATGATATTTCTGATGTAACTTTAGTTGGTATACTGGGAGTAGATAGTCTTTTAAACATGAATGATTATTTAGCTAGTGAAAAGGCTTTTCAAAATATTTATCAAGTTGCTGGAAGAGCTGGAAGAGGAAAGTATAGTGGTAAAGTAATAATTCAAACGAATGATACTAGTAATCACGTAATAGAATCAATAATAAATAATTCTTATGTAGATTTTTATAATTTAGAAATAGATTTTAGAAAAATGTTTCAATATCCGCCTTTTATGGATCTTGTTCTTTTTGAATTATCATCTAAAGATTTAAATTTATTAAAAAAAGAATGTGAAATATTGTATAATATATTATCAGAAGAAAAAAGTGGAATATATAAAGTATATTCGCCAAAGTCTCCATTTGTTCAAAGAATTAATAATAGATATAGAATGAATATTTTACTGAAATCAAAACTTAACAGTGAATCTTATAATTTAATATACAGCAAAATAAAAAAATATGAAAAGATAAAAAATAAGAATGTGAATTTTGTTGTTTCAAAAAATCCAAATTCTTATTAAAAAAATTAAAATAAAAGTATAATATTAAAAAAATAGTAAATAATATTATTAAGTACATAAGCTTTTTGCTATGTACAAAAATATTGCTTTAATTTTAGCAATACATATTTTTTTGACACGGGTACGTTTCTATTTGTACCCGTGTTTTTATGTTTATATTAAATTTTTTATATCTTCTGGAATAGGAGCTTCTACGCATACTATTTTATTAGTAATTGGATGATTAAATGTGATTTTATAAGCATGAAGAGCTTGTCTTTTTATATATTCACGAATATTTCCTTCGTATTTATGTTTTATGGCGTATAATTCATCTCCAAGTAAAATATGGCCTATATGCGACATGTGTACTCTTATTTGATGAGTTCTGCCGGTATGCAGTTTGATATTTAAAATAGTATAATTTTTTGAATGATTTCTATTAATTACTGTATATTCTGTTTTTGCAAAATCACCATCTGAATTTACTTCTCTTGTAATTATAGAATTACTTGATCTGGCAATTGGAAGTTCTAATATATCGTGGTCTTTTTGTACTATACCATTTACTACGGCCAAGTATTCTTTTTTAAAGTTTATAATTTCTTTTTTTCTAACAAATAATTCTTGGATATATTCATTTTTTGCAAATATACAAACTCCTGATGTATCTTTGTCTAATCTTGTTACTATATGGATTTGGTATATTCCTTGAGTCTCTAAGTAGTAAGCAACATAATTTGATAGAGTATTTTCATAATGGCTGGAAGATGGATGTACAGGCAAATAAGGCGGTTTATTTACAATAAGTAAATATTCATCCTCATACAGTATCTCTAATTGATTTTTAAGAGTTATATATTTATCTGAAAATTTTTCTTGCTCTTTGTTTATGATGCTGTACATATTGTCAAAATCAACTAATATAGAGTCATTTTCTTTTACTTTATAAGTTACAAATGTAGGAATGCCATTTACAAATATACTTTTAGTATTTTTTAGTTTTAATAGTAAAATATTCGAAATATATAACTTTTTCTTTAATATCTGCTTTAATTCTTTATTTTCATCATTTTTTTCTATAATATAATTTAATTTCATTTTACATCATAAAATACTTATCATAATAATTCAGGATTGTCAATATACCATTTGATAGCGTTATATACTAATGGTATAGCTTTAAAAATAGCTTTAAGTAACTTTATTGCTTAAAATAGGACTAAAAACATTACATAATATTTGACTTATGTATTAAATAATGATATAATTTTAATCGTAAGTTTAATTAATCCAATTAATAATTTAAAGGAGCGATAGTTTTATGGAAAATATTGATGCTTTAATTGAAATGCTTGAAAAAGATTCTAAAACCAAATGGGAAGATATTATTTTTTCGAGAAAAGATAATATTAAGGAAATACTTGAGTATATGTTGGAAATAATGCCAAGTATTTATGATTCTAAAGAGCAGATTGCAAATTTTCGGAATTACGTTGAGTCTGATCTTACATTAGAACAAATTAAAGTTTGTGTTGAACTTGAAAGAGAGTTTGAATTTGATTATTTTCAGGTGCGTGAAATAATATTAGGCTTTAATCATGGTCTATCTGTTAACCAAGTTAAGGTATACGCTGATTCAAAATTTATGTATAGTCAGATGGCAGAAATAAGAGAAGGATTCGAAAATGGATTAACTTTCGAACAGGTAGGGGTATATGCAAATTGTCAATACGCAGCTAATCAGATGACTGAAATACGTAATGGTCTTCAATCAGGTTTGTCAAAAGAACAGATTGCACTATACACCAAACCAGAATTTACTTCTGATGACATGAAAGCAATTAGAACATTGTTTGAAGCTGGTGTGCCATTAGAGAAAGTTAAGCAATACATTTTGATACAGCCTAGATATAATTTTATCGAAAGAAAAGAAATATGTTTGGGATTGATTCACGGCTTATCTATGGAAAAAATAAAAATATATCTCGATGGTGGGTATGTTAAGAATCAAATACAAGAGATACGTATGGGGTTGGAAGCAGGGCTTGATATTAAAAAGGTTAAGATGTACGCCGATCCTAAAATCGATCCTTTGTGTATGAAAGAAATTCGTTTAGGATTTGAACACGGTTTGTCAGAAGAACAAATTGCAACATATGCAAAACCAAATTACAGTGATTATAAAATGCAACAGATGCGTTTGGGTTTTGAAAAAGGACTTAATTTCGAACAAGTTGAATTATATTCAAAGTTTGGATTTAATCTTTCTCAGATGATAAAAATACGTGTAGGACTTGAAAATGGTTTGTCTGAAGAACAGGTTTTAGTGTATGCTAGAACAGAATTTAGTGAGGCTAAAATGTCAGAAATATTAAATGGCTTTTTACAAGGATTATCGATAGAAAAAGTCAAAAAGTACGCAGATAATAAATTTGATGTAACACAAATGAGAATGATCTGCGAAGGATTCCAAAAGGGACTATCTTTTGAACAGATTGAGGTAGTTGCAAAACCGGAATTTAGTATGTGGCAGATGGAAGAAATTATTTCTGGATTTGAAAATGGGCTTTCTTTAGAACAAGTAAAAGTGTATGCATATGTTGGTATCACCAGTGGTGAAATGTCAGATAGAAAACGTGAAATGATAAGAGAAGAACGCACACTTGAAAATTTAATAAAAAACATATTAAAGTAAATATTTAATCAATTTAAATAGAGCTAAATTTTTAGCTCTATTTTTTCTTTACACTTTAATAAATGCATGATATAATTTCAGTTAACTTAATGTATTAAAATTATATATAGGAGGATAGACATTTGAGTAGAAGAGTAGATGAATTAGGAATTGATAATTTAAAAGTTGTTCAAGATACAGACTATTTTTGTTTTGGAATGGATAGTATTTTGTTGGCTAATTTTGTAAAATCTAATAGTTCTAAGAATGTAATAGTTGATTTATGTTCTGGTAGTGGAGTTATTCCAATAATAGTAAATGCAAAGCAAAAAAGTAAAAAAGTATATGCTGTAGAGCTACAAAAAGAAATGTACGACTTGCTAAGTGAAAATATTAAAATGAACGATTTGCAAAATGATATTAAAATACTTAATGAAGACATAAAAAACGTAAATAGCATTAAAGATTTTATATATCAAAATGATTTATCAAATAAAGTAGATATAATAACTTGTAATCCGCCTTATAAAGCAATTGGAACAGGAATTATAAATCCGACTGATGTAAAATATATTGCTAGGCATGAAGAAAAATGTACATTAGAGGATATATTTATTTGTGCTAATAAGCTGCTTAATGTTAAGGGGAAGCTATATATGGTTCACAAGCCGGAGAGATTGGCAGACCTCATTACACTAGCAAGGAAAAATAATATGGAACCAAAATATATTAGATTTGTTTATCCAAAAGTAGACATGTCTCCAAGCATTGTTTTGATTGAATATTCTAAAAAAGGAGGAAATGAACTAAAAATATTGCCTCCATTAATTGAGTACACTAGTACCGGCGAATATACAGATGAAGTATATAAAATGTATGGTATAAGCAAATAATTATGTAAAACTATTGCTTTTCAACTTTAATAGTGATATAATACCCCACAAGTTTTTTGGCAACATATACATAATTGTGATTGGAGGAAGACACATGCAGAATACTAATTTTGTAAAAATCGCAAAAGGAAATTTGGCCTTTTACATAAGCGGTTCAAAAGTTTTAAGTTCTCAGCTTATGGAAGAGATAAATGCTTTTCTTGAAAAAGAAATTCCTGGCTTTAAGAATATCGAAACAGTAAATATTGTGCGGATGACCGGCAGATTTGCTAGCGACAGGCTGGCTGTTGCAGTTCCGTTGAATTCTATTGAAAAGGAGAAAAGACGTAAATTTTCAGGTGTATGTGAAAAGTACTTTTCCTACATAAAAGTATAATTTAAAAAGGTGTGAAGAGATAATCTTTGCACCTTATTTTTATTTGCCAATATAAAATTATGTAAACATATTGACATTTGTGTCAAAGAATGATATAATTCTTTTTGCATTGACAACAAACAAACCTGTAAAAATTTTTGAGGAGGAAAAAAATTATGAACGTTGTAAGATTCATAATTGAAGGATGCTGGCTTTCTATAGTTAGCACAAGTGATCGGATGGACGTAGAGACGATAAATTTTTTGGGAGAAGAATTTAAGAAAGACTTCCCAAATTCATCAATGTCTATTCCAGAGGTTTTTGTCATAAGAAAGGGGCCATTTGATGGTTACGTTGCAGTAAAGTTCAAGCTTGAAAAGGTTTTGGCAACAGCAACGTCACGTGAAGCGGTCGCAGCTTTTGTGGAGGCTAAATACTTTCCGATAGATAATATAGGTGGAAAGTGGCTCTAAAGCTTATAAGTGCAAAGATTAATTTCTTTGCACTTTTTATTTTTTATTATTTATATTGTTCACAAATTATTGAAAATAGAGGATTTTTATTATATAATTTATTATTATAGGTGAATAGAATGATAAATAATAAATTAGGAAAATTATACGTGGTTGGAACACCAATAGGAAACTTAGAAGATATAACTCTAAGAGCTATAAATACTTTAAAAAAAGTTGATATAATTTTGGCAGAGGATACTAGACAAACATTAAAGCTATTAAATCATTTGGACATATCTAAAAAAATGATTAGTTATCATAGACATAACGAAAAGGAAAAACTAAACTATGTTATAGAACTTCTAGAAGAAGGAAATGATATAGCATTAGTATCAGATGCTGGAATGCCAATTATTTCTGACCCTGGTGAAAATCTTGTAAAATATCTAAGAGATAATAACTACGATATAGAGGTTATTCCAGGTGTTACAGCTTTTGTTACTGGAATTGTTGGTAGTGGACTAGATGCTACCAGATTTGTGTTTGAAGGATTTTTATCAGTAAGCAAAAAGCAAAGAAGAGCTAAGCTAGAAGTTTTAAAAAACGAAACTAGAACTATAATCTTTTATGAAGCGCCTCACAAAATATTATACACTTTAAAAGATATGCTAGAAGTACTTGGAAATAGAAAAATATGTATAGCTAGAGAACTTACTAAAATACATGAGGAATATATTTCTACTACTTTTGAAGAAGCAATAGATAATATAGAAAAAAATGGCATCAAAGGTGAAATAGTTTTAATAATAGAAGGAAAATCTGAAGAAGAAATAAGAGAAAAGAAATTAATGGAATTAAACGAAAAATCAAATTTAGATTTAGTAAAAGAAGAAATTAAAAATGGCCTATCTAAAAAAGAAGCTATAAAAAAGGTAGCTAAAGAAAAGGGATTAAATAAAAATGACGTGTATAAAGAATGCTTAAATTTGGAGGAAGATTAATGAAAGATGTTGAAGAAAAAAGACTTGAAGAAATGTTAAAGATAGAAAATGATCTTTACGAAAAAGGCTATAAATTAATAGCTGGAGTTGATGAAGCTGGTCGTGGACCACTTTGCGGCCCTGTAGTAGCTGCTGCTGTTATATTACCTGAAAATTATAAGATAGAAGGGGTAAATGATTCCAAAAAGCTTAGTGAAAAGAAAAGGGAATTGTTATATGATAAGATAATTAATGAAGCTGTTGCCGTTGGAGTTGGAATATCAGATGTCGATGTAATTGAAGAAGTAAATATATTAAATGCAACTAAAATGGCTATGAAAGAAGCAATATCTAAATTATCTGTAAAACCAGACTTTGTTTTAATAGATGGAAATCAGATGATTGACATAAATATAGAGGCAAGTACTGTTGTATCTGGAGATGCTAAGTCTGAGTCTATTGCAGCCGCATCAATAATAGCAAAAGTTACAAGGGATAGAATGTTGTATGATTATGATAAAGTATATCCAGAATATGGCTTTGCAAAACACAAAGGATATGGTACTAAGGCACATATTGCAGCAATAAAAGAGTACGGACTTACACCAATACATAGACCTAGTTTTTGTACTAAATTTGTAAATAATAAATAGTAATATAAGGACATATCAAGGTATAAATCATGATATGCCTGGAAGGAGAATTTTATGGATTATATAGAAAAAAATAAAAAAGAAATTGATGATATTATCGATGAAGTTTTACAAGAAAGAGTAGATGTGGATTTTACAAATCATTCATCTGAATTTGTAAATCATTTTTTCAATCGTGATGAAGCAGAAAGAATAATTTTAGAAAGAGAAGGAAAAGATTTACAAGAAGAGTTTAATGATGCCATTAAAAAAGATCCTATGGTTTTAGAGAGCATATCACAAAGATTAGATGGCAAAACTAGAGAAGATGTATTAGAAGAAGAAAGACAAGAAGAAATTAGCGAAAGAACTGAAGAAATAGCTAAAGAAGAAAACTTAACTAATGAAGAAAAAGAAAAGATAAAAGAAGAAGCTAAAAGTGAAGAGGACGTTACTACAGATATGCTAAAAGCACTAGTAGTAAAAGCTGTATATGAACATACATTAGAAGAATATCATAAATTAAGAGAAGATTTATATACTGGTGTTAATGGACAAGTAAAAACAGGTGAACTTACAAATGGCGATAGAATGGATACAAAACTTATAATGTATGAAAGATACATTAAGAAGTTAGATCTGCAATATAAAGGATATACAGGAAATCTTATAACTCAAGATGATGAAAAAATAAAAGAAGAAGAAAACAAATGTTTTGCAAGAGATCAAAAAAACGAAAGAATTGTTTATGCAAAAACTGAAGCAAATTTAGATAGAGTAAAACAATTAAATGATGAATTAAATGGAATTGCTGAAGAAATATCATGGAGAAGTGCAAATGCAAGTTTAATGAATACTGAGGATTTTGAACAAGAAATGGCTAAATTACAACAAATGTATGCAGATAAGATTGTTGAACTAAGATCTTTAAATCCAGATATAGTTGAACTTACAAGACAAGTAGAAGAAAAACAAAAAACTGATATAACACGTGATAGAGTAGTTGGTAATGAATATGAAAGACAAAAGTATAAAAAAGGAGTAATAGATTCTAAAAATGGTGCTCTTGATGAATATACTGATAAACAAGAAGATAGAATAGAAGATAAAGTTGATATGCAAAATAATCAGATGAGTCAAAATTTAATAAATTCTATAGAAGAACAACAAAAAATGTCTGATTCTTGTTTTGCTAAATTTGAAAGCACTGGGGATATAAGGGATTACAATGAAGCTATATCACATTTAAAAATGGCAGAACAAATGGCTGGAATAACATCAGTTGAATTTGAAGAAATTGAAGCGATGCCTCAAGATGTAAATGAAGAAGTAGATAAAGAAGACAAAAATGCTGATGAGAGAAAAGAAGATATTGAAAATGATAAAAAAGATAATATGGGACTTGATAGAACAGCAGATGATAGAATATCAAATTTAAAAGCAAGCTACCGTGAAAGATCAAATGAACTAAATGAAAAATTAAATGGTATGAGAAATAAAGACAAAGAAAAAGATGATAATGTCATGGTTAGAAAAATGAATTAATAGGGGGAAGATATATGGGACTTACAACAACAAAAGAATTATTTAAAAAAGCATATGAAGGTCATTATGCAATAGGTGCATTTAATGTAAATAATATGGAAATTGTACAGGGAATTATGGAGGCTGCAAGAGAGACTAACTCTCCTGTAATTTTGCAAGTTTCTGCAGGTGCAAGAAAGTATGCAAATCCAATTTACTTAAAGAAATTGGTTGAAGCTGCTATAGAATGTAATAATCAAAGTGGAGTAGATATACCAGTTGTACTTCATCTTGATCATGGTGCAGATTTTGAGATTTGCAAAGAATGTATTGATAGTGGCTTTACATCTGTCATGTTTGATGGCTCAAAATATGATTTTGATGAAAATGTAAGAATTACTAAACAAGTAGTTGAATATGCTCATGCAAGAGGTGTTGTAGTTGAAGCCGAATTAGGAAAACTTGCTGGTATTGAAGATGATGTAAATGTTTCAGACGAGGATGCAATGTTTACTTCACCAGAAGAGGCTGAAAGATTTGTAAAAGAAACAGGATGTGATTCACTGGCTATAGCCATTGGAACAAGCCATGGAGCTTACAAATTCAAAGGAGAAGCAAAACTTAGATTTGATATATTAGAAGAAATATCAAAAAGATTACCAGGATATCCAATTGTATTACATGGAGCTTCATCTGTTCCACAAGAGTTTGTAAAAATGTGCAATGAATACGGTGGTAATATTCCAGGTGCAAAAGGCGTAGATGAAGAGCTTTTGAAAAAGGCGGCTACTATGGCAGTATGTAAAATAAATATTGATAGTGATATTCGTTTAGCAATGACTGCTAATATTCGTGAATGTTTTGCTAATCATCCTGAAGTATTTGATCCAAGAACTTATTTATCACAAGCAAGAACTGCAGTAAAAGATATGGTAAAACATAAAATAGTTGATGTTTTAGGAAGCCAAGATAAGGCATAAGATAGGAGTGATACACAATGATTTATAATTATAGTCCTAAAGGCGTTTGTTCAAGAGAATTTATAATTGATATTGATAATGGTATTATTAATGAAATAAAAGTTATAGGCGGATGTAGTGGAAATCTACAAGGAATTGCTTCACTACTAAAAGGAATGAAAATAGAAGATGCTATTAAAAGATTAAAGGGAATAAAATGTGGTATGAGAGATACTTCATGTCCTGATCAAATTGCAAGAGCTCTTGAATCAATAATTAAAGATAATGGAGATGTTTAATTTATATGCTAGTACAAATTTTAGTTCTTATTTTACTAATATTTTTAAATGGAATATTTGCTTCATCTGAGATAGCATTTTTATCTCTTAATAAGCTAAAAATTAAAAAAATGAGTCAAAAAAATGATGCTAAAGGAAATAAAGCAAAAAAGATAAGAAAGTTATTAGAAAAGCCAAGTGCTTTTCTTGCCACAATACAAATTGGTATAACTTTAGCGGGGTTTTTAGCTAGTGCCTTTGCTGCTGAAGCCTTTGCAGACAAAATCGTAGCAGGAATTTCTGTTTCATGGGCATCAGAAGCAACACTTAAAACAGTAATAGTAATTTTAGTGACTTGTATACTTTCTTATTTTACACTAGTATTTGGCGAGCTAATACCAAAAAGAATTGCTATGACAAAAAGTGAAAAAATAGCATTTAGATATGTTAACATGATTTACATACTTATGAAAGTAACCTATCCTTTCGTGTGGATTTTAACTTTTTCTACTAATATTATTTCAAAAATTCTTGGTATAAAAGAAAATGAAGAAGAAAAAGTTACAGAAGAAGAAATTAAAATGATGATTGAGGAAGGTAAAAGAGATGGTACTATAGAAGCATCTGAAAAAGAATTAATTTATAATATATTCAAATTGAATGATTTACCAGTTAAGAAAATAATGACACCAAGAGATGACATGAAAGTAATAGATGTTAATATGAATAAATCAGAAGTTATGGATTTAATCAAAAATTCTAAATATACAAGGTTCCCAGTATATGAAGATAAACTGGACAATATAATTGGAATATTGAATGTAAAAGAAATAATAAAGACTTACTCTAAAGGTAATAAAAAGTTTGATATTAGAAAACTTATGGATGAGGATGTAGTATTCGTAAATGAAAAAGAGATAATTGACGACGTCTTTGAATTAATGAAAGAAAGACACGATCAAATGTTTTTGGTAAGCAACGATAGAAGAAAGATTACAGGACTTGTTACTATGGAAGATATTCTAGAAGAAATTGTTGGAAATATATTTGACGAATACGATGATTAATATACTATATTAATTGACATAACTCTTATAAAATGTTATAATATTAATTACGTGTAAAGTAAATTATAATTTATAATTAATTATAGGAGGGGCATGTTATGCTTAAAGTTAGAAGACAAATGCTTAATGATTTTATGAAAATGAAAGAAGTGAAATTAAGCAGACGACAATATCAAGCAGTTCTATTTTTTATGTGCGAAGCTATTATCCCGTACTCAATTTCTCAGGTTTGTAATGATAATCTAGCAGAACTAGAGAAAAAATTGCTTATATATGAGATGAATGATAAGCAACTGCATAGTGCAATAGAATCTATCATAACAGAAATAGAGGAAAGGACAGATAACTTTATAAGATGTTATAAAGAATATCTTACACTAAAGGATGAAATTTTATCGGAAAAATATACTGCTAATGAGGAGATGTTGCTCGTAAAAGTACTTTTAGGCTATTTAAAAGTATAAACAAAAAACTCTCTACCAAATAATATTGGTGGGGAGTTTTTCTGCGTAAAAAAAGTTTAAATTCTAAAGAAAATTGAGAAATAATACCAAAATGAATTTGTCATATCAAATATTACTTCAAATATGTTTCTCTTTCTCCGATTATCATCTTCTTGATAATACCTTAATCTATCGTCAAAATCAGCAATGACATAGTTAAAAGACATTAAAAGAATGATTACATAGAGATCTGTTTTACTTATAGCACCCATAAAAGCCTCCTTAAAATTATTAATGGACAAAAAATTACGACCGCTATATTATAGCATAATTTATTAAAAAAGTAAACCTCAAATAATTCTAATACTATTTAAGATAGGCAATTGTGACTCCGTAACTACCTTCGTAATAATCTCCTAAAGAGTAGCTTATAACGTTTGGATTTTCTTTTAAATAATTATGTACTGCATTTCTTAATATGCCGCCATTTTTACCATGAATTATTTTAACTTTATGACGTCTATTGCAAATAGCAGTATCTATAAATTTATCTAAATTTATCAGAGCTTCTTCTTTTTGCTGATGTCTTAACATTATTTCATCTATATCTTGATCTTCATGTGATTGTAAATTAATATTAACGTTGCTTTTAATTTCAGGAACTTTTTTAGCTTTTTCTAGTAGATCTTCATTTACATATATTTTATTGGTTCCTGATAGTATTAAGTATTTTTTACCATTTTTTCTTATTACTTTACCAATTATATTGGATTCTTTTATTTTTACATATTCATTAATATTATACATTAAAATACCTCTTTATATTTTTTTAATAATTTCAAATGTAGTCTAATTATACATCATTTTTAAAGAAAAAGAAAGTAGCTGCTAAAAAAGCAGCTACTAAGTAATTATTTTTCTATTTTTCTTTCCATTTTTTTGAGTAGTTCTAATATTTCTTGTTGTATCTGGGAATTTTCTTCAATTGTTAATCTTAATATTTTTACTTCATCTCTAAGAGATCTAGTGGCGTAAACCAAGGACATAATAGTATCAGAATTCATATAAAGATACCTCCTTAAAAATATTTTGTACCTTTTTAATTCCAATTGTAATTTAAACATCCTTAATTTGTTTACATATTATAACATATTATGTAAATAGTTTCAAGCTTTACATGATAATATTTTACATAATTTTATATAAAATAGTTTATTTTTTAAATTTTTTATGATAAAATAATTATTACTGTTGAATATGAATTAGGAGGGAAGTAATCTTAATGTCAAATCAAGATAAAATAAGAAATTTTAGTATAATAGCTCACATAGATCATGGTAAATCAACATTAGCAGATAGATTATTGCAAATGACTGGTACAATTGATTCAAGAAAAATGCAAGAGCAGCTTTTAGATAATATGGACATAGAAAGAGAAAGAGGTATAACAATAAAGTCTCAAGCTGTTAGAATGAAATACAAGGCTAAGGACGGAAATGAATATATTTTAAATCTAATAGATACCCCAGGACATGTTGACTTTAACTACGAAGTTTCTCGTAGCCTAGCAGCTTGCGAAGGAGCTATTTTGGTTGTAGACGCAGCTCAAGGAGTAGAGGCTCAAACTTTGGCTAACGTATATCTTGCACTTGAAAACAATTTAGAAATTTTACCAGTAATAAACAAAATAGACTTGCCTAGTGCAAGACCGGACGAAATAAAAAAAGAAATTGAAGATATAATTGGACTAGACGCAAGTAATGCTCCATGCGTATCAGCCAAAACAGGACTTAATATGGAGGAAGTATTAGAAGATATAGTAAATAATATACCTGCTCCAAAAGGAAATGAGAATGCCCCTGCTAAATGCTTGATATTTGATTCTATTTACGATAATTACATGGGAGCAGTAGCATATGTAAGAATGATAGATGGCAAGTTAAAAAAAGGCGACAAAATAATAACAATGTCTAATAATAAAGAGTATGAAATAACTGAAGTGGGATATTTTAAACCAGGAGAATATGATGCCACTGGAGAAATTTGTGCTGGCGAAGTAGGATATATTGCAGCAAGCATAAAAAAAGTTGCTGATATTAGAGTTGGTGATACTATAACATTAAAATCTAATCCGACTAAAGAAGCACTTCCAGGATATAAAGAAGTAAAATCTATGGTTTATTCTGGTATATTTCCAGCAGATGGGTCAGACTATAAAGAACTAAAAGAAGCGCTAGAAAAGCTAAGACTTAATGATGCTTCACTTCATTACGAATTAGAATCTTCAAATGCTTTAGGACATGGATTTAGATGTGGTTTTCTAGGACTTTTACATATGGAAATAATAGAAGAAAGGTTAGAAAGAGAATATGGATTAAATATAATCACTACTGCACCATCTGTAATATATAAGGTATATAAAACAAATGGGGAAGTGTTAGAATTATATAATCCATCTGAGTTACCACCTCCAGCAGAAATAAAGTATATGGAAGAACCAATTGCAAGAACAGAAATAATTGTTCCAAATGAATATGTTGGTTCAGTTATGGAACTGGCTCAAGAAAGAAGAGGTAATTTTATAAATATGAAGTATATTGACTCAAATAGAGTAACTCTAGAATACTTCATGCCTCTAAACGAAATTATCTATGACTTTTTTAATAATCTAAAATCTAGAACTCGTGGATATGCTTCATTTGATTATGAAGTTGAAAAATATCTTGAGTGGAAACAGAGCTTCCCGCCTTCACCAAAGTATAGTTGCGTAAGTTAAAAAGTTTTGCCGAACTAGACAGCTTCCAGTTCTCGGCGTATGTCATCGACTGTTACGTGCAATATCGGGGAGTTTTCATCTTTTCTCAACACTACACTTTTAATTCCTGATTGCACAATAAATCTTTTGCAAAGAATACAAATAAAATTGTGTCCCCAGATGTACATTGTTGCACCCATACAGCGGTCTTGTCCGGCTTGAATTATGGCGTTTTGTTCTGCGTGTATTGAGCGACAGGTTTCGTATCTTGTGCCTGATTGGATGTTGTTTTTTATGCGGTAACAAATTCCACGTTCTGCACAGGATTCAACCTTGGAAGGTGTTCCGTTGTAGCCCGTTGCTTTGATTTTTTTGTCTTCTCCTACAATTACCGCACCAACTTGTGCTCGCAAGCAGTTTGAACGACTTGCACAAGTTTTTGCCATATCTAAAAAATAATCTTCCCACGACTTGATTTCCATATCCATACTTCCTTTTTTATTTTTCTACATTTTTTATTAAATTCCTTCTTTTTTATGAAAAAATGTTTCTTTTTTTGTCTAAAAATGTTAAGTAATAGTTTTTTTGGTTTTACTATTAAAAATATTGCAATTTTTCTAAATGGTTTAAATATTATTTTTGCAATAGTAATAAAAACTTTTTTTAGAAAAGTAATTATTGTAACATTAATTTTTATAAAAAATTTGCTTATTAGTAAAAAATATAATATTAAGCCTATTGATAATGCTACAAAAATTACTTTTCTAAAAAAAGTTTTTATTACTA
>OIYY01000849.1_pt1 | contig 19431 bp, 8 predicted proteins | sample 1588341 | NCBI WGS metagenome assembly OIYY01 (sample SAMN03283287) | human gut metagenome | biome: human-associated habitat; material: feces | host: Homo sapiens | place: Peru | collected 2012 | reverse complement strand
TGAAAATAAAAATGATAAATTTTTATTTTCAAGAATCGAGGAATGCGACAGCAAGGTGTGAAAAAATTTTCATATGTATTTTTCTTTATATGCAAATTAATAAGAACATTATATTTATTTTTTGTTCCTTGCTAAAATCTTTTACCGCCCACTAAACTTCGTTTAGAAGGCTAGGTAAAAACTTTCAAACTGCGCGTCACTAAAAAATAAAATATAATGTTCTTTCTTTTGCAATAATTTTATATTAATCTAAAACTTCTAATCCAGCGTATTTTGCCATTAAGCGTTTGTGTCCTATTTTGTCGAATGTGATGTCAACTTTTGCATCATCGCCTTCGGCTTCAACATAATTGATTCTTCCTTCTCCAAATTTTTTGTGATATACTCGTTGGCCTGCTCTGTATATGCTGATATCTACGCTTGTGGTTGCTGGTTTTTTATTTAGGTTATTTAAGAAGCTTTCTGCTGTTCTGAAGCTGTATTGCATTGCTGGTTTGGCTGATTTTACTTCATCAGATTTATATGATGTAACATGGCTATTTCCATATTTCCATTCGTATTGATAATCTTCATATGTTTTTTGTGGCTTGTCCTCAAAGTTTTCATCAAATCCATCCATTAATTCTTTTGGAATTTCTTTTACGAATCTTGAAACTTGGTTGCAACTTGTTGAACCAAATATTGTTCTTTGACGTGCACAACTTATAAATAAATTTTGTTTTGCTCTTGTGATTCCAACGTAGCATAATCTACGTTCTTCTTCTAGTTCTTTAGGTTCTCCTATTGATTTGTATCCTGGGAAAATTCCTTCTTCCATACCAACTAAGAATACTACTGGGAATTCAAGTCCTTTTGCGCTGTGTAGTGTCATTAATGTAACTGAATCTTCTTGGTCATCTGCATTATCAAGGTCGCTTGAAAGTGTGATTCCTTCTAAGAATTCTTCTAATGAATTTTCTGCCATTTGCTCTTCAAATTCCATTGCAACTGTTAAAAATTCTTCAATATTTTCAAGTCTTGTTTCTGCTTCTGTTGTATCTTCATCTTCTAGGGCTTTTGTATATCCTGTTTTATTTAATGTTTCTTTTATTAAGTCTGATATTTTTATATTGTCTTTTTTAGCTCTTAGTTCTTCTATTTGTGATACAAATTCTCTTGAATTTGCAAACACTCTATTTAATCCAAATTCGTCTGCTCTTTTAATTACATCATACATTGATGTCTCAGATTGCATAGCAATTTGTTGTACATTGTCTAAACTTGTTTTTCCTATTCCCCTTTTAGGTTCATTTATTATTCTTGTTAAACTTAGGTTGTCAGAAGGATTTTGAATTAATCTTAAATAAGCAATTGTATCTTTTATTTCTTTTCTTTCATAGAATTTTAGACCACCTATTATTTTGTATGGCACATTTTCTCTTCTTAAGATATCTTCTATGCTACGTGATTGACTGTTCATTCTGTATAAAATAGCAAAGTCATTATATGTCATATATTCTTCTCTTCGAAGTTTATTTATGTTTTCAACAATGAAGTTTGCCTCATCATATTCATCGTTTCCTCTGAAAACTGTTATCATTCCACCTTTGCCATTTTCTGTCCAAAGTTTTTTTTCGTATTTTGTTTCATTGTTCTTGATTACTGCATTTGCTGCGTCCAAAATATTTTGTGTACATCTATAATTTTGCTCTAATTTAATTATTTTTGTTCCTGGAAAGTCTTTTTCAAAATTTAAAATATTTGTTATATCTGCACCCCTAAAAGAATATATTCCCTGATCATTATCTCCAACAACTGTAATATTTCCATGAAGTGCTGCTAATATTGAAACTAATGTAAATTGAGCTTTGTTAGTATCCTGATACTCATCTACTAAAACATACTCAAATTTATTTGAATAATATTCTAAAACATCTGGATTTTCAGATAAAATTCTGATTGTATAGTTGATAATATCATCAAAGTCTATAGCATTATTTTCTCTTAATCTTTTTTGATATAATTCATAAACTTTTGCAATTGTTTCTTTTCTTATTTCGTTGTTTGTTCTTAATTTATATGCGTCTGGTTCTAGCATTTCATTTTTAGCATTACTAATTTCTGAAAGTACTGCTCTGTCATTAAGCATTTTGTCATCTATATTTAATTGTTTTAAACATTGTTTTACAAGTGTACGTTGATCTGAAGAATCAAAAATTATGAAAGAAGATGTAAATCCTATTCTGTCAATATATCTTCTTAAAATTCTTACGCATATTGAGTGGAATGTTCCAATCCACATATCTTTTGCAACATCTCCAACAAGATTTTCAACTCTTTCTTTCATTTCGTTTGCTGCTTTGTTTGTGAATGTGATTGCTAAAATGCTCCATGGTTTTACATTTTTTTCTTGCATTAAATATGCAATTTTATGAGTTAAAACTTTTGTCTTTCCTGATCCTGCACCAGCTATTACAAGACATGGGCCTTCTGTTGAAAGAACCGCTTCTTTTTGTTTATCATTAAGTACATCTATTATATCATTCATTTGATTTTTATCCCTCACTTTTACGAATTTATGTTTGCATTATATAAAATTTTTCACTTTTTGTAAATAGTGTTTTTATTTTATTTTTCTTTGAAATTTTTCATTTTTTTAATATTCTTTACGTTTTAGTTACATCTATTGACATATACTTATTTTTATTTGTAAAATAAAGTTAATTAAATAATTTTAATAGGAGGATTATAATGAAAAATATAAAAAAAGCTTTAGTTTTTGTTGTATCAATCTTACTAATATTCGCTTTTGCTAATTTCTCTTTTGCCAGTTCTATAACTGCTAAAAATTCTACAAATACTAGTGAAAATTCAGCAACGGGCAATAGTACAGATGATTCTGCATCAGGTGATTCAACTGACAATACACCTTCTAATAATTCAACTTCAAATAGAATTACAAATAATTCTTCAAGTCTAAATTCAGTTAATCAAACATCAAATGTTGCAAAATCAATTAATACAACAAATTCATCAGAAGATTTACCACATACAGGTATTGATAAAACAGATTTTAACGTTGCTATGATTCTTTTACTTGCATTAGTTTTAAGTATGTTTTCACTTGTTCAATATCGTAAAATTTCTAAAAAAGATGAATAATATTTAAAATAGAAAAGACTGGAAATTTAAAATTTTCAGTCTTTTTATTTATTTAAAAAAATGTCAATGATAACATTTTAATTCTGAAATTTAATATCAGAAATTAAGCGTTATTATTGACATTTTTCTTACTTTTTTATGCTTTAATTATCTTTTTAAATACATATATCACTGCTGTGAATTCAATTACTAAGAATAATAATCCTATTGCTGTTTGTTTATAGTTATTTTCTCCTGTACCTATTGATATTATTACATCTGCTTTGTCTTCGTTATCTGTTGTGTCTTTTTCTTCAAAGTTTGCTTCATTTTTTATGCTTCCAAGTTGTACTGTATTTTCTTTTGTTCCAATTGCATTTTCTCCGTTTATCCATTCTAGAGTAACTGTATATTCTACGCTTTCTCCTGGTTTAATTTCTTTTGTATTCATTATTGCAATTGTTTCTTGGATATTCCATCCATAATTATCTTCTAATTTCATTTTCATTCCGCTTGGAATATTTTCTATAATTTGAGCTTTTCCAGATAATTCACTATCATTTGATACTTTTATTTTATATTTAACACGAATGTTGCTTGTTGAAATTTTCTTTCTATTTATTTCTATTTTTCCTAGATTGCCATCTACTTTATTTTCTGCTCCATCAACTATTATACTATCAACAATTTTCTCTATTTTTAAGTTAAATGTTAATTTTCTGTAGTAATAATTTACATATGTCGTATCTTCTACGATATCATCACCATTCTCATCTTTTGTTACTGTAACTACCATTTTGCCATCTTTATTTTCTGGTATTGCTTCTATTTTATAATATTTAATGTCTTTTTCTTCTGTTGTGTATTCATCATTTTGATGTCCATTTATTTGAATTTCATCTGCAATTTTCTCTTTTGTATCAATGTCATAATAATTTACAATAACATTTGCAGGTCTCTTATAATAATAGATTACTTCTATTGGATCTACAGTCATTGTTCCATTCTTGTTTGCTGGTTCTTCTATTAAATCGTATCCTGGTATATCTTTAGGTTCTGTGTTGTATTCGTCATCTTCGTGTCCTTTAATATTAGTAGTTTCTTCTATTTCTTCTCCAGTTTCTTTGTCAACATATTTTACATTTACTTCTGCTTTTCTTATGTAATAATAGGTTACTCTGATTACATCTATTGTCATTTTTCCGTTTGCATTGTCTGGATATTTTTCTTTTACTAAGTCATAGCCTTCAAAGTCTTCTTCGTGTGTTTCATAGTAGTCACCTTCATATCCTTCTATTTTGCTTTCATCTTTTAGTTGTTTATTTGTTTTTATATCTATGTGATTTACTATTACTCCGCCTGATATATGAACATAATAATATGTTACTGTAATATCTTCTTTTGTCATTTTTCCATCTGCATTTTCAGGTACTTCTATTAATTTATAGTCATCGAATTTTTTTCTTTCTGTTTGATAATCGTCAGCTTCATGTCCTTGAGTTATCACGTCTTCTGTTAATTTTTCACCTGTAATTTTATCAATGTATTCTGCTGTAACTTTTGTTTTGTATATATAATAGTAAATTACTTCAATTGGTTCTATCGTCATCTTTCCTTTGCTGTTTGTTGGTAATTTTTCTTCAACTAAATCGTATCCTTCGAATGTTCTTGATGGAATATCATAATCATCGCCTTCTTTTCCTTTGTGTTCTTCGTTTGCTAATATTTTTCCACTTATTATATCTATGTGTTTTTCAATTACTCCTCCAGAAATATGAATATAATAATATTTTAATATCTGTTCTTCTTTTGTCATTTTTACTGTTTTTTCTGCTGGTTCTTCAACTAAAATATAATTTTCAAAATCTTTACTTTCTGTTACAAAGTTATCTCCTTCCAGTCCTTCTGTTGTTGACTGCTCTAGTATTTGACCTGTTATTTTGTCTATGTATTGAACTGTAGCTTTTGTTTTATATAAATAATAATATGTGACTGTAATTGGTTCTATTGTATATTTTCCTGTTTGATTTCCATCTACTTCAACTAATTGATATCCTTCTATATTTTTTGCTGTTGTTTCATAATCTTCATCTACTTTTCCATTTTTAGTTTCAGGTGTAGCTAATTGTTTTTCTGTTCCTTTTTCTAGATATCTCGCATTTACAACTGCATCTTTTACTCTGTAATAATAGATTACTTCAATTGTGTCTTCTGTCATTACTCCTGTTTTATTTTCAGGTTCCGCAACTAATTCATATTTAGGTAATATATCTTTTGCTGATATTGTTTCATATGCGTCGTTTACTTTTCCGTTTATAGTAACATCTTCTGAAAGTTTTTTAGTTGTTCCTTCTTCATAATAATGTACTATTACTTTCGTGCTTTTCTTTATGTAGTATAAGTTTATTACATTTTCGCCTGTTCCGATTATTAGTTGGTCTTTATCTGCTGAATCATAATCATATCCATATATTTTTTCTTTTTCATCTGCTGTTTTTATAACTGTTTCAAATACTACATTATTAACTTGTTTCGAATCAATTAATTTTTTATTTGTTCCTTTTTCTAAATAATTTACTGTATAACTTAGGTTGTTTCGTTTTGTGTAGTAGATATTTATTATGTTTTCACCTGTAGTTATTGTTAAAGTTTCTTTATCTACTGAATTATAATTATATCCATCTATTGAAATTACTTCTTTACTTGATGTTACTGTTGCTCCAAATGTCATGTTTCCAGTTGTTTTTGGATTATGTAATACTTTGTTTGTATCTTTTTCTAAGTAATTTACTATATAACTTAGATTGTTTCGTTTTGTGTAATAAATATTTATTACGTTTTCGCCTGTTGTTATTGTTAAAGTTTCTTTGTCTACTGAATTATAATCATATCCATTTATTGAAATTACTTCTTTGCTTGACGTTACTGTTGCTCCAAATGTCATGTTTTCAGTTGTTTTTGGATCATGTAATACTTTGTTTGTATCTTTCTCTAAATAATTTACTGTATAGCTTAGGTCTGTTCGCTTTGTGTAATAGATATTAATTACATTTTCACCTGTAGTTATTGTCAATGTTTCTTTATCTACACTGTTATAATTGTATCCATCTATTTTAATTACTTCATCACTACTTTTTACAGTGCTTTCAAAAGTCATTCCATCTTGCACTTTTTGAGTATGTAGTACTTTGTTTGTGTCTTTTTCTAGATAGTTTACTTTATATGATAAATCTGTTCTTTTTGTGTAGTAAATATTAATCACATTTTCGCTTGTTCCAATTGTTAAAGTATCTTTATCAACACTATCATATTTATATCCGTTAATATCAATTACTTCACTTTGTGATTTTATCGCTGTTCCATATGTTATATCTGCAACTTTTTTTGAATCTTTCAATACTTTGTTTGTGTCTTTTTCTAAGTAATTTACTGTGTATGGATATTTTTTAAGTTGATAATAATAAATTACTTCTATTGTATCTTTTGTCATTTTTCCAGTTTTATTGGTTGGTTCTGCAACTAATTCATAATATTCTGGAATGTCTTTTGCTACTGTTGTGTTATATGTATCTGTTATCTTTCCTTTAATTGTAACGTCAGCACTTAACTTTGTTGTTGTGCCTTTAATATAATGATGTACTATTACACTTGTATCTTTATATGCAATACCTGCATTTAAGAAATTTTTACTTATTACTGGGCTTGCTACGCTGTTTAATTCTGTTATTACATCTGTCATTTGGTCTTTATTAAATTTGCTGTTTATTTCTTGGTTTGTACCTGCATTTTTGATTGTTATTTCTTTTTCACTGTCTGTTACTTCTACTTTTATTTTATAATTTGCTTTTACCATATCTTCAAAATAGTAATCGCCGTTGCTATCTGTTTTTGTTGCTGGAATTACATCTCCTGAGTTATCTATTGCTGGTGTTCCATCTTCATTGATTAATGTAACTGTTACATTTGATAGTAGTTCTTCTCCGTCATTAATTATTCCATCTTTATTTTCATCAAACCATACTTTTCCACTTAATGATCTTTTTACGTCTTGTACTGTTATTACTGGTGTTTCCATTGCTTCTGTTTCTTTATTTATTTGCGCTGAAGCTGAATTTTTGTAAGTATCGCTTGGCTTATTTCCATTTGTTTGAAGATAAATATCTATTTCTAGTCTGGTTCTTGCTGCAATTTTTCCTATAACTGCATATGCTGTAACATCTGAATTAATGCTTGCTCCTGGTGCAACTGTATTCCATATAGTTGTTTTTCCTAAATCTTCGTCTTTTGCTGTAACTCCTGTTCTTACACTCTCTTGATTTGTAACATATATATTTAGATTACTGTTATCTATGGTTTCTGATGTTAATGAATTAATTTGAGTTATATCAATTTTCTTAGCTGTGACTGTTCCATTAAAGTTTGTCCCTCTATTATCTCCATTGTATGGAAGAATATCTAGTAATTGAAAGTCTGTTATTGGATCGTCTGTTTTATTTATTGCTGTAACTTTATAGTGTATTAATCCATTGATTTCTATTATTGGTGTTTCTGTTGTCTTATATAAGCTATAGCTTGATAGGTTTATTATTTGAATTGTATTTGTACTTGTTCTATATTCTAAAGGTTTATTTCCTAATTTACCTGTTTCTCCGTCTTTTATAATTTCAGATATAATTGCACTTACTGTATATTGTTTTCCGTTTTGTGTCTCTTCGTTAATGTGCGCTTTGTATGTTATTGGATTAATCAGCTCACCTGCTGTACAGTTATAAATTTCCCATGTTAATGTTGTTGTTCCATCAGAATTTTCTACAACTTTTGGTTCATCATAATTTGAACTTCCCGGAACGTATTTTAAGCCTTGTGGTAATTTACTTTCTATTTTTATAGAAATATTAGTTATTTTTTCTTCCATAACTGTTTTTAAAGTAATTGCTGGTGCAATTGAAATTATTGTTTCTGTTTCATTTTTTCCGACATCGTAGTTTACTTTAGTTTTACCAGTATCATCAATCGTTTTTATGCTAACACTTTGGTCTGCTCCTAAAATTAGTAAGCTGTTTCCATAAATATGTCCTCCACCATGTGTACCTGATATAATTTGTCCATTATCATCATATGCTGTTTTTACATATTTAAAATGTTCAAAACTTACTTTTACTGTTGGATAATCAGATTTTGTTGTTGTTTTTGTATGCGTTTGTGTTGTTCTGTCTGGTGCATTTCCTTCATTATAATATCTAGTATCTAACACAGCTTGTGCAACTTCATTTATTTTGGCTGTTGATTTAATTTTTAATGGAATTCTAACATCAGCATTAACACCACTCTTTATTACACCAGATGTTGATTCTATCATCGTTGCTACACATGTGTATCCTGCGTTTTTTAATTCATCCAATGTATCAAAATATACTAAATCTTCTATTGATGTAGCAATCATTTCACTATCTGATGCCCAGCCCGTTTTGTCTTTTTTTCCTGCATATAGAATATTAAATCTCATATCACAGCTACCATATTCACCCATTGTTACATATTCACTGCCATTACTTTCAAGTACTGGCTCAAATGCTGTGTCATCAAATTTTAATAATGCATCAACTCCATATATCCAGTCTTTTTTATCGTTATTCGCATCTATTATTAATCTATTATGTGCATATACTTTGCTTCCTATATAGCTATTAGCATTACCAGCTCCCCATGGGTTTGCTAAATATCCTCCATTTGCACTGTAAAAATGAGTTTCTTTACTATATGAGCCTGGACCATAAATAATATGATTTGCTGTTATTTTATTATTATTTAAATATGATTCTTCTTGTTCTGTAGTGTTTCCAACTGTTTGAACTTTAGCATTTTTAGCTTCAAGTTCTATATATGATTGTGTGTCTGCTTTACATGTTTCATCATTCATATTTACTTGCATGTAGAATATTCCTACTGATATGAAACCAATATTTTTGGCAAATGAATATTGGCTATCATTTGCATAAGATGTCCAATCATTTCTATCCGGAAATGTATCACTTGTTCCGTAATTTGATATTGTTACATGGATTTTTCCGTTTCCGTCGTCAACCATACTTAGGTTTCCATTTTTATAAACGCTTCTTCTTTTATCACTGCTACTTGAATATGGAAATGTTCCTTTTGAAAAATATGTAGTTGTTGGAAAATCATCTATAGTATTGTTTGAATCTCCTAAGCAACTACTATTCATTGCATTATATTTATAATTATATAAGCTTATATTATTGCTTATATCTGTACTTTCTCCATTTGATAGTTCTTTTCTATTCATACTGTATTTGATATCAAAATTCAAATCTCCTGTTGGAATTTCAATTCCTTTTATTCCTTTTGAAGAATTATCTCCTAATATTCTAAAAGCTACACCATATTGATATATTTTTTTAGATTCGCCATTTCTCTCAACAGAAATTCCTGTATTATGGTTATATAAGTAAACATCATATTTTGATGTTGCACTTACTATTGTTTTTTCGTCTGTGTATGAAACTTTGTCTGCATCATCATTTCCATATAAGCTAACTTCTATATTAGGCGTGATTTCTAATTCATTTGGTGCACCTAGAATTTTTAAAACTAATACCAATGTCTGTTTTCCTGGAATTGTTATTTCTTTTGTTGTCATTGAATAAGTTCCTGTAAATGTTCTTCCATCACTTGAAACGGTTGCATTTTCAGCCCATTTCATTGAGTCCAAATCCCATCTTACAAAATTACTACATGCCTCTGGAACTTCTGCTTTTATTACTATTGTTCCACCACTATAATGTTCTTGCTCTGAATTCTCTTTTAAAATCATAGTGTTTTCAATAGTCCATGTAATTTGATCAAAAGAACGAACAACATTATTATCTTCTGAGCTATCATTTCCTGGTGTGTCATCTGCATCAAATGGTCCCGTACCTGTTTTCCTTTGAGTTATAATACTTGATGATATTTTTGCATTTTTCCCTACATCGGCTTGTTCTTCACTAACCAAAGCTTGTGGTTCAGTTTCTGTATTATTTAATTTCATTTTGTTTTTTAATAGATATCCCTGTGCAAATACACTTACGATTAATGCTATTAATAAACTTAAAAGTACTAATATTATTTTCTTGTTCTTAATCATTAAATATTCTCCGTTCTTTATTTTTAAAATATTATTATCAATATATATATTAAGAATATTTAAATAAAGGTCAATAACAACATTTAACAGATTGTGCTGTTTTCTTTGTATTTGTAGACAACTTTTCCATCAAATGCCTTATTACTAAAGGATTCGTGTTTTATTTTTACTTTATTATTTATTTTGTTATCATTTTGATTTCTTTTATGTTACAGCATTCGACACTTTTCGACTTTTCTTTGCGGAAACTATATTTCGTACTTATTTGCAAGTTTTAAGGAATTATAAATTTCATTTCTCAGGCTTTGCTATTTTTATAATATAAGCTGCATATTAATCTTTTTTTCATTCTTTTTATATAATAGCAATGGTGGGAAACTTTCCTATTATATAAAAAATAGTGATGATTAAATTCTGACTTTGACTGTCAAAATTTAATCATCACCTTTTAGCTTTTAATTATTATTCTTGATCACCTTTTAATTTTTCAGCTCTATCATATGCTGTTATTGCATCAATCATTTCATCTAGATTTCCATTTAGAAAATCTTCCATTTGATATATACTCATTCCAATTCTGTGATCTGTTATTCTTCCTTGTGGATAGTTATAAGTACGAATTTTCTCACTTCTATCACCTGCACCTACTTGTGATTTTCTCTCACTTGCAAGTTCTTCATCTTGTTTTTTCTTTTCCATTTCATAAATTCTTGATTTTAATAATCTCATTGCATATTCTCTGTTTTGAACTTGTGAACGTTCTGTTTGACATTCAGCAACAATTCCTGTTGGTTCATGGATTAATCTAACTGCAGATGAAGTTTTGTTAACGTGCTGTCCTCCAGCTCCTGATGCTCTGAAAACTTCCATTCTTATATCAGCTGGATTTAATTCAACTTCAACGTCTTCAACAACTGGTAATACTGCAACTGTTGCTGTTGATGTATGAATTCTTCCACTACTTTCTGTGTCTGGAACTCTTTGAACTCTATGAACACCGCTTTCGAATTTTAGTCTACTATAAACTCCTTTTCCTGTTATCATAAAAGAAATTTCTTTGTATCCACCTAATTCTGTAGCATTTTCATTTAATACTTCTAATTTCCAGTGCTTTCTTTCTGCATACATTGAATACATTCTAAATAATGTACCTGCAAATAGTGCTGCTTCTTCTCCACCAGCACCCCCACGAATTTCACAAATTATATTCTTCTCATCATCTTTGTCCTTAGGAATTAATAATAATTTTAATTCTTCTTCTATTTTAGGTAACTTTTCTCTGCACTCTGCCATTTGCATTTCTGCTAACTCTTTTAAGTCCTTATCTGCAAGCATTTCTTGTGCTTCATCATATGCACCTTTAACTTTTTTGTATTCTCTATATTTTTCTACTATATCTGTCATATCGCTGTGTTCTTTCATTAAGTTTTTCCATTCATTTTGTCTTGAAATAACCTCTGGATCACTTATAAGCTTATTTAATTCTTCATAACGTTTTTCAACAGCTTCTAATTTTTGAAACATAAAACTCTCTCCTTTAAATTTTTAACATTTCAATTATATATGATTTTCACGCATTTTTCAAGGGTTTCAATTATATTGATATCATTTTAATTTTGTGCCTTTTTATTTATCTAAAAACGGTAATTTAATTTTGCCATTTATAATGTTAATATCATTCCTCAATTTTAAATATTCTTTTAGCATTATTTTTTGTAAGTTCAGCAACATCAGCAAGTGGAATATTTTTTACTTCTGCTATTTTCATTGCTACATATTTTACAAATAATGATGTATTTGTTTCGCCTCTATGTGGTTCTGGCGCTAAGTAAGGGCTATCTGTCTCAATTAATATTCTATCCATTGGCACAAGCTCTATGCAACCAGTTGATTTTGCATTTTTAAATGTTACATTTCCACTAAAAGATATATAAAATCCAAGTTTTAATCCTTCCTTTATCAATTCTTGATTTAGTGGGCAACAATGAAATACTCCTTTATTTTTTGGACAATGTTCTTTTAAAATTTGGATTGTATCCATTACTGCTTCTCTAGTATGAATTACGATTGGCAAGTCTAATCTCTCTGCCATTTTTATTTGCTCAATAAATATTTTTCTCTGCAATTCTTTATTTTCTTTATTCCAATGATAGTCTAGTCCAATCTCTCCAATTGCTACGCATTTAGGATCTTTAGCAATTTTTTCAAGTTCTTCAAGTTCTTTTTCCACATTATCGTTTATATCATTTGGTGAAATTCCACAAGTTGCGAACATATGGTGATATTTTTTTGTGAAATTTATTGCATCTTCTGAAGATTTTAAACTATATCCTGCACAAACGATGTTAGTTATTTCATCGTTATACATTTTTTTAATTAGTTCATCTCTATTTTTAATGAATCTCTCATCATTGTAATGTGCATGTGAATCGAAAAAATTCATAATATCCTCCTTCTATTTATTTTATATAGTATGAAAGTTTTCCAAATTCCCTATTATATAAATTCCACACGCAAATAAATATGTGGGCTTTAAAATTGCAAGTGTTAATAATGTCTGCTTATAGACTATAAATACTTTTGCTTGCTTTTAAATTCTATTATATAATACAACAATTTTAGTGGCAGGCTATAAACAGCCTGCCTTCTTTATTATTTTCTTTGTTCTTTTAAATCAAGTGATAATAATTTTGAAATACCGTTTTCTTGCATTGTAATACCATAAACAGTATTTGCTGCTTCCATAGTTCCTTTTCTGTGTGTGATTACAAGGAACTGTGAGTTTTGTGCGAATTTCTTTAAATATTCAGCAAAACGATAAACATTAACATCATCAAGTGCAGCTTCAATCTCATCAAGCACACAGAATGGTGCTGGATTTATCTTTAAAATTGCGAATAATAGTGCAATTGCTGTAAAAGCTCTTTCTCCACCTGATAATAACATCATATTTTGAAGTTTCTTTCCTGGTGGTTGAACTTCAATTTCTATTCCAGATTCCAAAATATTTTCTTCATCTGTTAACTTAAGTTCTGCTCTACCTCCACCGAATAGTTCAATAAATACTTCTGAAAAGTTTTTATTAATAATTTTAAATCTTTCTTCAAACTGCTTTTTCATAACTGATGTCATATCTGAAATAACGTTTCTTAATTTAGCCATTGTTGTTTCTAAATCTAAACGTTGTTCATTCATGAAATCATAACGTTCTTTTAATTTTTTATATTCTTCTATTGAATCTATGTTAACACTGCCTATTTCTTTCATTTGGCTACGCAATTCATTAACCTGTTTTTGAACCTCGGCAACGTTCTTAGGTTCTTGATATTCTCCTGGATCATTTGGAGTAATTTCATATTCTTCCCACATTTTTGAGATAATTTGTTCAAGTTCAACTTCATATTTTGACTTCTTAATATCTGCTTTATTAATTTGCTCTTTTAATCCATCAATCTTTTCCATTTGGTCTGTAAAGTTTTCTTCTGTTTCTTCTAATTTAGCGTTTTTAGCTATTCTATCATTTTTTAATTCTTCAACTTTGTTACCACTATTTGAAACTTCTTTAATTAAATTCTCAATTTGTGTATTTAATTCTTCATTTGTTAATTCTAATTTCTTATTATCTTCAATAATTTTTTCTTTTTGATCTTGTTTATTCGCTGTTGAAATATTAATATTTTCAATATCTTTATTAATTCTTTCAACAATTTCATCAATTGAAGCTTCACTTTCATCAAATGATGATACAGAAATTTTTAGGTTTGTAATATCAAAATTTAAGTCATCAACAAGACTTTGAGTTTCTTTATTGTTTGATGCAAATTCTTCAATCTCTTTATTTAAGCTATTATTTTCTTCGTCTAATTCTGCTATTTTATCATTTAAATCTTTTTGTGTTTCTTTGTTTATGTTTAATTGTTCATCAATTGATTTGTCCTCTTCACGTAATTTTTCAAGTCTTTTCTCTACTTTAGAAACAGCTTCTTCAATTGAAATAACCTTTTGTTTTTCTGTTGCATACACGATTTCAATATCTTTTAATTCATTATCTAAAGCTGTAACTTCTTCTAATAAATCTTCTATTGAACTTTCGTAATCTTCTTTTTCCTTCTTCAAATTAGCAATTTTTTCTTGCAATTTGGCTATATATTTCTTCAAATCCTCTATTTCCCTAGATCTTCCCAAGATGTTAACTGTTTTTGTAGAAACACTACCACCACTAATTGCTCCTGATGGATTAAGAACATCTCCTTCTAGTGTTACAATTCTGAATCCATAAGAATTTTTTCTTGCAATTGCAATTGCATTATCCATATTGTCAACAATTAATGTTCTTCCTAATAGGCTTAATATAATCTGCTCATATTTTTTATCGAATTTTACTAAATCTGATGCTATTCCTATAACACCTTTTTCAGTTTTTATTTTATCTAATTTTTTTCCTTTAACTGAGCTAATTGGCAAGAAACTTGCTCTACCTAAATTAAATTTTCTTAAATGATTTACAAGTTTTTTAGCATCTTCTTCTGTGTCTGTAACTATGTTTTGCATTGTTTGACCTAAACACATTTCTATTGCAACTTCATATTCTTTTGGAACACTAACTAAATTAGCAATTACACCATGTACACCTTTTTTTAATGAGCTATCTTTTTCACAATCTTGCAATATTGCCTTTACACTTCTAATGTAACCTTCTTTTTCTTTTTCTGTTTCAATAAGAAATTTTAGTCTTGAGTCTTTCATTCTCATTTCTGATTCTGCTTGATTGATTTTTAAATCATAATCTTTTAATTTGGATTCTGCTTCATTTCTCTTATTTTCTATTTCATTTAAGTTGTTTTTTATTTTCTCTCTTTTTGCCTCTATTTCAGCAAATTTTTGAGAAATTTCTGACTTTGTCATACGTGAAGAATCTAGTTCTGATATGTTTGAATTGATTTCTTCTTCAATTACTTTTTTTCTTGCTTTTGAGTTTTCAACATTAGCTACTAATGTTGAGATTGTGTTTGAAATTTCATATTTTTCATCTGTATTGTCTTCTACTTTTTTCTTTTTAGTTTCCATTTCTAGTTCTTTAGAAGACATTTTGTCAGTTAATTCTTTTAAGCTTGCTTCTTTTTCTTCAAGTTCTTTAGCAAATTTTTCTTTGTTTTCTGTTAAATTAATTTTTTTACTATTTTTCTGATTTTTTTCTTCTTCAAGAATTTTAAGTCTTTCATCGTTTTCAATGATTTCTTTTTCAAGTCTTTCAAAGTTGCTATTGTTATTGCTTATTTTTTCAAGATTCAAATTGATGTCAGCTTTTATTTGCTCTTTCTTTTTATCATTTTCAAATCCTAAATTTTGCATTTTTTCAATTTGTTCTGTTATATTATCTAAGCTTGCACGTAGTTTTTCTTTTGTTTCTTGAATGTTAGATAATCTCTCGTTTTCACGAACTAATTGCGTATTGTATATATCTTGATCATTTATAACTTCTTCAATTCTTTTTTTGTAATCATTTATATTGTGTATAAATAATCCTATTTCAATTGATTTTAATTCATCTCTTAATTTTAAAAATTGTTTAGCTTTTTCCGCTTGAATACGTGTTGGTTCTATGCTTGTCTCGATTTCTGAAATAATGTCATTTATTCTAAGTAAATTTAATTTTGCTTGTTCTAATTTCTTTTCAGATTCTGCTTTTCTTACTCTGTATTTTACAATTCCAGCTGCTTCTTCAAATATATGTCTTCTTTCATCAGATTTATTACTTAAAATTTCATCAATTTTTCCTTGACCTATTATTGAATATCCATCTTTTCCGATACCTGTATCCATAAATAGTTCTAATACATCTTTTAATCTACATGGTGTTTTATTTATAAAATAACCTGATTCACCACTTCTGTAAATTTTTCTTGTTATTGTTACTTCATTATATTCTATTGGTAATTTTTGATCTGAATTGTCCATTACCATTGATACTTCGGCAAATCCAACTGATTTTCTGCTTTGAGTTCCTGCAAAAATAACGTCTTCTGTTTTTGATCCTCTAAGAGATTTCATACTTTGCTCACCAAGTACCCATCTAATTGCATCAGATATGTTACTTTTTCCAGAACCGTTAGGGCCTATAACCGTAGTGATTCCAGGCATAAATTCCAAAACTGTTTTGTCTGCAAAAGATTTAAATCCTTGTAATTCTAACTTTTTTAAATACATTTTATCTTCCTTCTCTTAATTACATTTTTTCTCCAAAATTACACATACTTATCATATATTAATTTTTAAATTTTATCAAGCACTTTTCCTTGACCAAATCATTTCTTAGAGATATTATATAAATTAGATGTAGACTTTTTTGAGATTACATTTTAAATTTACTAAAGATAGGAGAAAAAGAATGAAAGAAGAATTCGATTTTTATGACCGAACATCTTTGAAATCATATAATCTAGATTCATCAATGAGATATCAGCTTGCTTGTTTAGATAGTCTTGATGTTTTTACAAGAAAGCATTGTGAAAATGTTGCTGCTATTACTTGCCGTTTGTGTGAGTATTTGCATATGCAAGATGGATTTACAATTTATTGTACTATTTGTGCATATCTTCATGATTTAGGCAAATTGTTTATTCCTCCTTCTATTTTGCAAAAACAAGCTAAGCTTACAGATGAAGAATATGAAATAATGAAAACTCATACTACAATTGGGTATGATATGTGTATTAAGGATTTGAAATTGCGTCCTTATGCTGCTGGTCCATATTATCACCATGAAGCACTTAATGGCTCTGGTTACCCACAAGGTCTTGTTGCAAAAGACATACCTTATGAAGCTCAAATCATTCGTGTTGCTGATGAGTATGATGCTATTACTTCTAAGAGGCAATATAAAACACATATTGGTACTGTTGATACTTTAAAAATATTAATTGAGAATGCTACTCCAGTAAAACCTAAAGATGGTATGCGTGGTGTTATAAAGGATTCTTCTGTAGGTAAAATAGATAAAAAAATATTAAAGGCTCTTTTCAAGGTTATTATTGATGATACTGAGTATGAGATTTCTGCTAGAATTGAGTATTTGGACTTTGTTAAGGAAGAAATTGCTCGTTTAAATAATGCTGAAAAATATTATAAAAAATATTTAGCAACACCTTTTAAGAGTAAAAAAGAGTATTATCAACAAGGTGTTGAAATGTACTTAAGAAAAATAAATGGTGAGACAATTGATAATTTTGAAACTGTTTTAAATCAATATAAAGAATCTTATATTGATAGAAGGAAACATATTGATCAGTTGTATCAGGAGATTAAAGAGATAAAGAAGTTAAGAGTATAGTAAAAAAGCAGTAGATATAAACTACTGCTTTTTTGCTGCTAATTAATGTAATAAATTACATATTAAAATATTGACATACGTATTAAAACGTTGATTTTATTGACCTTGAGGGTTGTTCCACTTTTGGAGACAGTATACAGAATGCTTATTTAATGGCTCAAGATGCTATGGGATTATATTTGGATGATTTAACTAATTTTCCTCAACCAACATTAGATATTTTAAATATTCCCTTAAAAAATAATCAATTTGTTTCATTTATAAGTATTGATATGGATGAATACCGAAAAAAATTTAATAATAAATCTATTAAAAAAACATTATCTATACCTGAATGGTTAAATTACTTATCTGAAAGAAATAATATTAACTTTTCTCAGGTATTACAAGAAGCTTTAAAGGAAAAATTAGGTATTGACTAACTTTTTTTCTATCATATAATATATAAAGGAAAAGAAATCGCGTTTATTATCCTAAAAAAGGAGAATAAATAGACTAGTTTTAAAAGACTAGTCTATTTTCATAGTGCGCCCATGCTGGGTACACTACATAAAAAATGGGCTCAATAATTCTTATAATTATTGGCCCATTTTTTTATATTCAAATAACTGTATTAGTTATACTATGGTTTCCTTTTATTGTCAATTATTTTCGTATTACATCTTTTGACATATAATTAACTATAAAGAAAAATACATATTAATTTTTTTTATTAGCTTAAAAGAACATTATATTTATTTTCTCGTTCCTTGCTAAAACATTTTCCCACCCACTAAACTTTGTTTAGCAGGTTAGGGAAAAACTTTCAAACTGCGCGTCACTCGAAAATAAAATATAATGTTCTTTCTTTTGCAATAATTAATTTATATTATTAATGTTTTTTCTTAATCACATAAATTCCTGCTGTTAATGAAATCATTATCAATAGAATGCTTCCTGCGATTGCAACATATGGAATTTCACCAGTACCAACTGCTACAATTAAATCTGCTTTGCTTTCATTATCAGATTTATCTTTTTCCTCAAATCCAGCTTCATTTTCTGTAATTATGCTTGCAATGTTTTCTTTTGTTCCAACATTGCTATCACCGTTTTGCCATCCTAGAACTACTTGATATTCTCTGCTTTCTCCTGGTTTGATTTCATCTGTTTCAATGCTCGCTGTAGTTTCATTTATTATCCAACCTGGATTGTTGTCTGATTTCATTGTCATTCCGCTTGGAATATTTTCTACTACATTTGCTTTACCAATTAACTCGCTGTCGTTTGTTACTTTTATCTTGTAAACTACTTTTACGTTTGCTGTTGAAATATTCTTTCTGTGTACTTCAACTTTTCCTAATATTCCGTTTATAACTGTTTCTTGACCATTTACAATTACACTTGCAATTGTCTTATCGACTCTCAAGTTGAAGATTAATTTTCTGTAGTAGTAATTTACATATGTTGTATCATCTACGATTTCTTTTCCGTTTTCATCTTTTGTTACTGTAACTATCATCTTGCCTTCTTTATTCTCTGGTATCTTAGCAATTTCATAGTATTTAATATCTTTCTGCTCTGTTGTGTAATCATCATTTTGATGTCCAGTGATTTCTATTTCATCTGCTAACTTCTCTTTTGTATCAATGTCATAATAGTTAACTATAACCTTTGCTGGTCTCTTATAGTAGTAGATTACATCTACTGGATCAGCTGTCATTGTTCCATCTTTGTTCTCTGGTTCTTCGATTAAGTCATATCCTGGTACATCTTTAGATTCTGTTGTATAGTCATCGCCTTCGTGTCCTGGAATATTTGTTGGTTCGTCAATTTCTTCTCCAGTTTCTTTGTC
>OIYY01000848.1_pt1 | contig 19462 bp, 19 predicted proteins | sample 1588341 | NCBI WGS metagenome assembly OIYY01 (sample SAMN03283287) | human gut metagenome | biome: human-associated habitat; material: feces | host: Homo sapiens | place: Peru | collected 2012 | reverse complement strand
ATGAAACGCATCCATGGTATCCATAAATCCATCCATATGAAAGCCGCCGGTAACAAGCAACGGAATCGCTACCGCTATCAGCGTTTTGCACAGATGACTTATCCCGACTGCATTTCCAAGAAAGAACCAGCCGGCTTCCAATGCACCAATGATAAGACCAATCAGTGGGAAGAAACAGAGATGATACTGCATATCTTCTTCCTTCCAGTCAAACTGTGGCACCGGTATTTTTGAATATATGGAAAATGCAATGACGAATCCTTTTATAATTTTCATGTATTCCTCTTCTTTCTTAAATTCCATCCTTTTTTATGAAAATCGGAATCCCTGCTACTACTTCAACGACCTGCTCTGCCCGCTCTGCAATCTGCCGGTTTATATCTCCTAACAACCGGATATAATCCATTGTGGATGCGTCATAACGGATTCCGTCTTCAAATATCTGATTCGTGACAATAATCAGTATATCACAGGAATCCTGCAATGCTGTTACTCCACTTATAATTTCATGGGAAAGCTGCTTTATTTTCGCTTCATCCATCACAGCAGACAGATTCTCTTCCGAAAACATTTCGTTGGCAACAAGGTTCGACATGCATTCCAATAAGACTGTTTTTTCGACCCCTGTCGGCGCTTTCTCAGTTGTCACTTTTCCGGCTGAAGCTATTTCTGCTGGCACACTCTCTGCCGCCACTTTTTTTGCCGCTTCCTCAAGTCTTCTTGGCTGCTCTATCGTAAGGAAGCCTTTGCCTGCCCGCATTTTCTGGTGACGCTCTACTTTTTTCTTTCCTTCTTCATCATACACCTGCATGGTGGCTACATAATAAAGGCTGCCGTTGCCTGCGGCTTTCACTGCCATTTGTTCTGCATATGCGGATTTTCCGCTGCCGCTTCCGCCGATTACCAATGTAATCATTCTTCATACCTCTTGTACTGTTCTATCTCAAAATTTGCAAAGGATGCTCCCTGCAAATACACGCCCAGTGCCACATCCAGCAGGGACATCATCATCACTGCACCGGTTCCCTCACCCAGTGCCATATCCGCATCCAGTACTGGATCTAAATGCAGCTTTTTCATAATCGCTGTCTCTGCCAGTTCCCGGCTCTTATGGGATGGTATCATATAATTTACGGCACCCTTGCAAAGAGTCTCTGCCAAAAGTGCTGCAACGGCACTGATGACGCCATCGATGACAACCGGTATCTGCTCGATTGCTGCTCCGATAAATACGCCTGTCAATCCCGCTATGTCCAGTCCTCCTACCGTCTTTAATATGGTAAATGCATCTGCTTCACGCAGGGAATATTTTTCTATCGCTTCTTCAATTACCCTGCATTTTCTTTTTAATGCTTCATCCGTTAATCCGGCTCCCTTGCCGGTCACCTGCTCTACCTCTAAGTCTAAAAGTGCTGCTGCAACGGCTGTACTGGTGGTTGTATTTCCAATTCCCATCTCTCCTGTGGCAAGTATCTCATAGCCTTCCCTGCGGCATTGCTGCACCAGTTGTATTCCGGTTTCTATTGCCTTTAAGACTTCTTCTTCGGTCATCGCAGGTTCCCTGGCAAAGTTTTTCGTTCCTTTTGCAACTTTTCGTGGCAATACTCCGGGAATCACTTCGTCTGTATCAATTCCAATGTCCACCGGAATTACATCTACGCCTGCCACTGCTGCCATCTTTCCTACAGAAGAATTATTTACTCCCATGGCTTTTGCCACCGCAAGCGTTACTTCTTTTCCACTCTGGCTGACCTGTTCTTCCACCACGCCATTGTCTGCACACATAACAAGAACTGCTTTTTTCTGAATGGATATTTTGGTCGTCTTCTCTATGGCTCCAATCTGTGCAATCAGATGTTCAAACTTTCCAAGCCCATCCAATGGTTTGGCGATTCCATCCAGCTTCTCTTTTACCCTGCGATACCAACTATCCTCCAAAGGCAAAATCTTTATGCTATCCAATTCTGCTTTTGTCATATTCTGCCTCCTGCAGCATTCCATAAACCGCTTCCATATCAAGATATTTCCGCAGTGTATCCGCCAGCAAATCGTACTGGCTCTCCTTATACTGCTGATAATTCATGCCCTGATTATCTTCATAATGCACTCCCTTTTTCTCCGCTAATGCCCGGATAAAAGTAGATGCGATATCTCCTTCATCAAAAATGCCATGGACATACGTTCCGTAGACATTTCCCTTCTGCACAACGACTGCATCCTGTGTACTGGATTTCTCCTGTGCATGCGCATGAGCTTGGGCTTGAGCCTGTGTCTGCTTTGGTTCCTGTATCTGCCCTGTCTTCTGTGTTCCGCCGGTATGTCCCATATGAATCTCGTAGCCCTTGTATTCTTTGCCGGAAAGGGAAGCTAACATGCCGGTGAGAGGGTCTATGGTTCCCGTTACCTGACGGCGTACCTTTTCCCGGCTCATCACCGTCTTAAGTGGCAATAGTTCCATGCCCCGTAAGCTGCCGCCTTCCTCTACTGAATAAGGGTCTTCGAGGCTTTCTCCTAACATCTGGTAACCGCCGCAGATTCCAATGACCGGAGTGTCTACGGACAGTTTCTTTATCATGGCTTCCATGCCATTTTCGCGCATCCATTTCAGGTCACCCATTGTATTTTTACTGCCCGGCAGAATAATTGCATCCGGATGATGGATTTCCTGCACCGAAGTCACATAGCGCACCGATACTCCCTCCATATGCTCGAACACATCAAAATCCGTAAAATTCGATATTCTCGGATACCGGATAACTGCTAGGTCTATCAACGCCTCTTTCCGGTGCTTGAATTTTCCGGTCAAGCTGTCTTCATCCTCAAGCTGTATCCTCATATAAGGCACCACTCCACAGACCGGAATGCCGCCTTTTTCCTCTAACATCTGAATGCCCGGCTCCAATATGGATACGTCTCCGCGGAATTTGTTGATGATTAAACCTTTTACACGTGATTTTTCCTGCTCTTCCAAAAGCATCAGCGTTCCTAAAAGCTGTGCAAATACACCGCCCCGGTCAATATCTCCTGCCAGAAGAACCGGTGCATTTACCATCTCCGCCATGCCCATATTTACAATGTCATTTTCCTTGAGATTAATTTCTGCCGGACTTCCGGCTCCTTCTATTACAATGATATCTGCCTGCTCTTCCAGCTTGTGAAATGCCTTTAAAATATCCGGGATAAGCTTTTTCTTATAATTAAAATATTCCCGCGCCGGCATATTGCCAATGACTGTGCCATTGACAATGACCTGGGAGCCAATGTCATTGGTTGGCTTTAAAAGAATCGGATTCATGCAGACCTGCGGCTCGATTCCCGCTGCCTCTGCCTGCATAACCTGTGCCCGTCCCATTTCAAGTCCTTCTTTTGTAATATAGGAATTCAATGCCATATTCTGTGACTTAAAAGGTGCCACGCGGTATCCATCCTGATGAAAGATCCGGCATAAGCCTGCTGTAATCAGGCTTTTTCCGGCATTAGACATTGTTCCCTGTATCATAATCACTTTTGCCATGTGATAAGTTCCTCGATTTCTTTTCTTAAAATATCATCATAAATGCCATCTTTTTCTTTCTCACTCTGCGGCAGTTTATCAAACGGTACCAGCAGATGATGTTTCCGGTTGGCATTGTCCCGCTCTTTCGCATAACTCCAGCGGTTATAATAATGATAACGGCACCATCTGATATGTTCCATCCGCCAGATGGTTTCCTCCTCTGCACCTTCGTCTAACCGTTTCCGTTCAATCCAGTAGAAGTCTGCTCTTGCTATATTGGAACCCTTTTTAAAGCCGTCCAATTTATTCCATTCCTCTTCGATTTTTGCTTCATAATCTGACGGTAAAGATGCATTGTTTATCTTAACAGATATATTGTATAACATTCCTTGTTTTTAGGAAAGATACTTTCCCTTTTTAATTTATGCCTCTGCTTTTCATATTCCTCTTCATCTATGCACGATTACTCCAAAGGAATGTATTAAGGTTCCACTTTCGCCTCTATCCATCAACACAGTTTTGCACTTATGCTGTGCAAAAACAACAACTTATAATTTGTCTTTTTTGCTTTACAATTACCTTGTAACTATACAAAAATATTCCTTAAAGGAGGATTCTTAATAATGAAATATGAACTCTTATTTAAACCACTACAGGTACGTTCCCTGATTTTAAAAAATCGTATTGCCTGTGCACCAATGACCGGTCCGGGAGAAGGACAGCCATCCATCAAGCCATCCGCTTTGGAATATGGCGGTTTCAGCATGTTTGACCGCTCTATTGGCGGCGCTGCTTTGCTCTACCGGGGATTAAATATTCCATTGTCCCTCGAAAATCCAGCTTCAGATAAAGAATATGGTCTGTCAAAATACAAACGCGAAATGGTCAAAGAACATCTTTCTGTTATCCGGCAGAAAGGCGCCAAAGCTGGTGTAGAATTGTGTCACCAGGGAATCTATGGACACGAAGCGGATGGCAAAGTCTATGGTCCAAGTGCCGGATTTACTGACAAAGGAGAACCTATCATCCCTATGGATGAAGCCAAAATGCAGGACATTGCAAACCGTTTTGCATATGCTGCCAGAGAAGCAAAGCAATATGGATTTGATTTAATACTGCTTCATTTTGGTCACGGTTGGCTGATTCATCAGTTTCTTTCTCCTTTTTTTAATTCCCGTACGGATGAATACGGCGGCAGTATCGAGAATCGTATCCGCTTTCCGATGATGGTCATAGAAGCAGTCCGAAATGCTGTTGGTAAGGATTTTCCCATCGAGATGCGTATTTCAACAGAAGAATGTATTTCATCCGATAAACGCCTGCCTCTCGATGATGTAATCACATTTATCCAGCATGCAGAACCATATATTGATATTGTCAACTGTTCCCGTGGATTAGATATGATCCGCGAAGCAAATATCCATCATGCTGCCACTATTTTTGAACCACATATTACAAACCTGGAAGCATTACGCAAAATCCGGGCAAATACCTCCTGCCTTCTATCCGTTGTCGGCTCGATTATGACTCCGGAAGAAGCAGAAAGTCTTTTGGAAGAAGGCAGTGCCGACTTAATTATGCTTGGCCGTTCCACACTGGCAGATCCATTCTGGCCGGTAAAAGCCCAGATGGGACACAGCGAAGATATTGTACCTTGTATACGCTGCCTGCAGTGTTATCATGTTTCCACAGACCATAAAAATGTACAATGCTCTGTAAATCCCCGCTTCAACCGGGAAAAGCGTGTTCCTTTGACACTTCCGGTTACCGGACACCCAAAACATCTTGTAATTGCAGGTGGTGGTCCTGCCGGCATTACCTGTGCTCTTACTGCATCCCGCCGTGGACATCAGGTCACCCTTTTAGAAAAAGAACCTGTATTAACCGGCAAGCTTAATATTGCCTGCCATGGGGCTCACAAAGCAGATTTACGTCGTTTTCGTGATTATCTGCTGACCCAGCTTCGAAAATCTTCTGTAACTGTTCATACCGGAGTTCTGGCAGACGCCGATGTAATCCGTGACCTAAAGCCTGATGCTCTTGTCATTGCAGTAGGTGCAACTCCTTCCAGAATTCCGCTTCCGGGCGTTGATGGTGACAATTGTATGCAGATTTCTGAATTTCTCCAGTCCCCTGATACTTCCCTGCAGCACTACATTATCATTGGTGGCGGCAGTGTCGGATGTGAAACCGCATTAGATCTTGCAGAAAAGGGCAAAGATGTTTCTATCATCGAAATGGCTGACTGCCTGGCATCTGCCAGCAATGACTTATACCGTCTGGCTCTTTCGGAACATTTTGCCAGATATGACAATCTCCATGTTTATCTCAATTCTGCCTGTCAATCCATTGATGCAGATGGCGTAAATGTTTTAACAAATGGAGCATCTACGCATATCAGTAGTGATAAAGTTCTTCTTTCACTGGGCTTCCGGCCAGATACAAAACAGGTATCCTCTCTTTATGGCATTGTACCGGATACTTATTACATCGGAGATTGCGAACGTGTTGCAACTGTCGCAGAAGCAGTAAATAATGCATATTTTATCGGAGCAAACGTTTTCCAGGAACAGGATATCATCTAACATCCTCATAAAACATTTTGTGTGATAGGAAATTCCTGTCACACAAAAATGCCCAGGCCATAAGGTCCGGGCATTTTTGATGTAATGAATGAATATCATTTTCTTTTACAGATTCTCTTCAAAAAAGGATTTTACTTTTTCTTCTGCAATATTCTCATCTTCACCTTCAATGACAATATGTACTTCATCACCATGTGCTACTGCAAGGCTCATAAGTGCCAGAAGTTTCCTTGCATCTGCTTTTTTACCCTGTTTTTCAACTGTAACAACACTCGCAAGGCTTTTCACTGTATTTACCAGCTGCGTTGCCGGTCTTGCATGCATTCCGATCGGGTCTTTCACCGTATAATAAAATTCTTTCATTTTTTCCTCCTTTTACTACATCTGTACAGTTTTTCTATATTACAGACTATTTCTAATATTATTATATTCTGTAACACCACATTTTCCCACTTTCATATTTGCACCAGTCTGGTGCAATTTCTCATATTGTGATAAATTATTTTTTTAATATAATAAAATAATATAAGTATAATTATGTCGAAAAATGGAGGGTTTGTTATGACGAACAAGAAACTTGATGTTCTGAATTATCTTCAAAAAAACTCAACATGGAAAACAGCAGCAGAAATTTCTTCTGCACTTGGCTATTCTGTACGCAGCATTAAATCTTATATTCATGAACTGAACGAAGAAAAGCCTGATATGATTCTTTCTTCTAAGAAAGGTTTTCTTCTTAAAGATTACCCCGCCGCAAATGAACTAACCAGTGGTCTGCAGTCCGTACTTCCCCAGACGAAAGAAGAACGGATTTCTTATATTATAAAAAAACTGGTTGCGGAAGATACTCCATATGATCTGGACCAGTTTGCGGATGATTTATACATTTCGCCTTTGACATTGCAAAATGAACTTTCGGATTTAAAATCAGAGCTTTCGGAATATGATCTGGTTTTAAAAACCAAGAATAATATTGCCTTCGTAATTGGAAATGAGCGTAATAAAAAGCGTCTGATTTCTTCTATGATTTACCAGGAAACCAAAGCTTTTAACTGTACCTTAAGCTCCATCCAGCCTTATTTTCCGGCTTATGATCTTAAAATTTTAAAACAGCTTATCACAACCGGCATGGTAACTAATAATCTTTTTATGGACGATTTTTTACTATTTAACTTTATCATCCATGTTGCCATTTCCATGCAGCGTTCCTCTTATGAAAATCAGTTGAATGTGGAGAACAACAAAATGACTTTTCCGGAGGATATTCAGAATACCATACATAGTCTTGTGGAAGAAATCCAGAAGTATTTCTCTGTTACACTCTCTGCGGAAGATCAGCAGGAATTGTCTGCACTTCTGATGTCACAGACCTATCCACGAGAGATTATTACCTCCCGTGCCCAAAACTTTGAAGATATGATTACGGATGAAGTAAATCGTTTATTTGAGCTTATCCAAAATAAAGTGCGGCATCTTTTTTCTATCAATCTTAACAGTGAGAAGTTTTCGCTGCGATTTAAATTGCATTTAAGAAATTTGCTGATTCGTATCCGCAACAATATCTGCCTGCGGAACCCACAGATTGCAACCATCAAAAGTTCTTATCCTTTCATTTATGAAATTGCTGTATCAATTGCCAATGTAATTAACCAGCAATATCAGGTTGAACTAAATGAAGATGAAATTGCATATATCGTACTTCATATTGGTGTCCTTATTGAAGAACAAAAAGCTTATTCCAATAAAATTTCTGTTCTTCTGGTTCATCCGCAAAATGGTCTGTATCAGCTTAATCTGGCCGATAAAATTAAGCTATTACTGGAACAGGATGCTATTATCACAGGAATTGTTTCTTCTACCGATGAACTTGGCTTTTATCGGGATTATGATGCGGTTATTTCCACAATTCCGATCTATCCTCTCCCGGCTGTACCGGTTATCTACATTTCGGAACAGCTCCATACAAAAGATATTTCTAATATCATTGATAATATTAACCGGATAAAATCATTACATATGAAAATTATTGTAGAACAAAAGCTTCGTTATCTTTTCCGGGATGATCTGTTTTTCTGTCAGGAACCTTTTCATTCCGAAAATGAAGCCATTGACTTTCTCGCCGGACAATTAGAGGAAAAAGGTATGGTGTCTTCCGAATTTAAACAGCTTATTTTGGAACGGGAAAGCATCTCTCCTAGTTCCTATGGAAATATTGCCATTCCTCATCCACTGGAACGCTGCGCAAAAAGCTCCGCAATTGCTGTATCCATTCATCCGACGCCCATACGCTGGGGTTCCAATAATGTGAATATCATTTTTATGCTGGCAATCCATCCTTCTGATCAGATGCTGTTTAATGACATCTTTGCATTTGTCACACAGATTATTGCCAATAACCATTATCTGCAGACTCTGATTACAGCATCTTCCTGTCAGGAATTTATTGATCTTCTGTTATCTTATTTATCCTGAAATGCCCAAATATGCCATGTACAATTTTCCATTACCTGCACAAACCAAACACCCCGGAGAGATTCATATAGGAATTTCTCCGGGGTATTTTAAAGAGGTTTCTTATAAAATTTTTCCATTTGTCTTAATCAGATTCTGATACCAGTAAAATGATTTCTTCCGGGATCGTGTAAGACTGCCATTTCCCTTGTCATCACGGTCTACATAAATCATGCCATATCGTTTACTCATTTCTCCTGTACCGACACTTACTAAATCTATACAGCCCCATACTGTATATCCGAAACAATCTACTCCATCAATCAGTATCGCATCCTTCAGTGCCTGAACATGTTCTTTTAAATACGCAATCCGATAATCATCCTGAATGGTTTCTTCCGGGACATCAATTGCACCAAATCCATTCTCTGCAATAAAAAGCGGAATATGGTAACGTCCATACAATTCATTTAATGCAATTCGCAATCCCATTGGATCTATCGACCAGCCCCATCTGCTTTCTGTAAGATACTTATTTTTTACAGAATTAATCATATTTCCATCGATAAGCTGAATATCTTTCCGGCTCGTTGCTACATTGCTGTTATAATAACTGAATCCAATATAATCAACCGTTCCGGCTTTCAGCACCGCTTCATCCCCAGGTTCCATCTGGATGGAAACATCGTGACGTTTTAAATACAGCTTCATATTAGAAGAATATTCTCCCCGCACCATTACATCGCTAAATGCATAATGTTTATTCATTTCTTCCATTCTTACCAGCTGATCTTCAGGATTACATGTTTCTGCATAAAAGGTAGGATAAAGCATCATCATTCCTATCTTATTGTCCGGATCAATAGAATGTCCAATCTGAACTGCTTTTGCACTTGCAACAAACTCATGATGGGAAGCCTGGTAAATCACCTGATACGGATTTTCATCCGGCTTAATTTCTATGCCCAGCACATGCTCTGGATGAAGCATATTGACATTAATTTCATTAAATGTCATCCAGTATTTTACTTTTCCTTTGTATCGTTTAAATAATACCTCACAATATCTGCAATAAAAATCAACCATTCTGCGGCTGCTCCAGGAACGGTATTCTTTTACCAGATGATAAGGTATCTCATAGTGTGAGATTGTAACAACCGGAGTAATATGGTATTTGAGAAGTTCATCAAACACACGGTCATAGAATTGAAGTCCTTCTTCATTCGGCTGTTCTTCATCTCCATTCGGGAAAATTCTGCTCCATGCAATTGACATCCTGTAACAGCGGAATCCCATTTCTGCAAATAATGCAATATCTTCTTTATAATGATGGTAAAAATCGATTGCCGTATGAGACGGATAATAATATCCCTCTACAACGCCATCTGTTCGTTTTCGCGGCACTCCACGTTGTCCTGCAAGAACAACATCTGCTGTTGAGAGCCCTTTTCCGCCTTCCCGATAGGCTCCTTCACATTGATTTGCCGCTGTTGCACCTCCCCATAAAAATGTTTCACTCAGTCCCTGTTCCATATCTTATTCCTCAATCTGCAGCTGCTCTTCTCTGCATGTTTTCTTGTCGATCATTTTGAAAAATGGATACCAGATCAGTGCTGTAATAATAATCAATACTGCCTGCAGTACTGCTGTCTGCCATCCCTGGGATAAAAATCCAGAAATTACAGGTGGTACAGTCCAGTTAACTTCTGTTCCGGTTAATTTTGGCACTATGCCGGATGCATATGCAAAATAACTCAGTAATGTACATACAATCGGGCTGATTATGTATGGGATAAACAAAAATGGATTAAGCATAATCGGAACACCAAAAAGTACCGGTTCTGTAATTCCAAAAATGGATGGGATAAGACCAATCTTTCCTACTGATCTTAAACGTTTGCTCTTTGCACGGAATGCTAACATAAATGTAAAGCCTAATGTACATCCAATTCCACCAACCTGTGCTACAATACCAAAGGTATTTGCAAAAATCTGTGGCAGTTCCTGTCCTGCAGCAAGTGCAGCAAGATTTTCAGAACTTGCAGCCATTGTCAGTGGTGTAAAAAGAGAAGTCACGGTTGAGCCATGGATTCCACAAAACATAAATACAGTTGTAAAAATCTGCATTAGCAAATATGCCGGTAATGATAATCCAAGTCCCATAAGCGGTGTCTGAATAATTGTATAAACAAGCTGGTGGAAATTACCAAAACTTGTCTGCTGTAATAATACTGCGATAATAACTGCAATCACTGCTGCAAGGAATCCTGGAACAAGTGAAGCAAATGAATCTTCTACTATTTTAGGCATACCTTCCGGCATGTGGATGTAGATGTTCTTTTCTTTGCATAACCACATAAGACGGCAGACAAATACGCTTACCAGCAATACGCCAAACAAACCAGCATGTCCCAGCCACTCTGCCGGAATAGATGCGAACAGTTCTGTTGGTGTCAGAATCAGAAATACCATTACTGATATAATAACTGCTGAAATCTGGTTAATTTCCAGTTCTTTTCCATACTGATATGGAAGTACCAAAAGCAGATAAAATCCTATCAGCTTCATTGTTACAAAAAATAATGTGTTAAAAATATTGACCAGACCTGTTGCTTCAATAAATGATGTCCATGCCGGTATATCTATATACGCTCCCAGACAGGCAAATGATCCAATGATAATAATTGGTAATAACAACTGAAAAGATTTTCCCAATGCATTCAAAAATTTAATGGATGAAATCTTATTTGCTATTGGCATCAATTTCTTCTCTAATACATTAATCAATTTATCCATTTGATTTTCCCCCTTCAATCAGAATAAGTGCATCTTTCAAAATTTTCTCCCCATTCATCATTCCAAAATCCATTGCCGGAATAACCATGATTCGTTCCGCTGCCTCTGGATATTTTTCAATAAACTTATTTTTCTTAAATCCAATCTGCGGTCCAAGTAAAATGCAATCTGCAAGCTGTACTAAGGTGCCCATTTCCGAATCCGGATAAGCTGCAATTGTACATTCAATATTATCTTTTGCTGCAGCCTGTTTCATTTTTTCCACACATATTCCTGTGCTCGCACCATGCTGACATACTAACGCAATTTTTAACATTCTATTCCTCTCCTTTCTTTGTCTGCTTATATACCAATATAAGCTCTTCCACTAATACTTTGATTGTGTCCGCACTGTTTAAATGGTCTCCTGCATGCATCATAAGCAAAGTTACTTTTAAGTCTTCCTCCTGTGCTTCACAAAAAAGAAGCTTTGTATGTGCTGCATGCGCCTTATTTAATGCGTCCTCTGAATCCTGCAATACTTTTTCTGCTTCTTCAAACGCTCCCTGTCCTGCAAGTGAAAGTGCATTTAAAGCAAGTGTTTTTGCCTCTCCAGCATTTGCAATCATTTCCATACATTCTTCTGAATGATCCATTGTTCCACCTCTTTTCTAGTCCTTAATTGATATCATAGTCATATCTTATCTTATTTTCTTCCAGATGTATTCTTCTGCTTTTGCACGGTATGTGTGCAAATGATGAAAATCTGATGTAAAAAAAAGAGGTGCTGCATCGTGCTAACACCTCTTTGATAGATTTTTAAACGATTCTAAATTTCTATTATCGGCTGCTTTGCCTTGTCTTATAATAAAAGCCATCCTTGAAAGACTATCGTTTTCTCTTTCTTAGGATGACTCTATTATTGCAAATTACAAGTCCATAAATCTTCTCTTGTGCATCGAATCTTCGTTCTTTATTTGCTTTTATACATTCTTTTTAGTCTTATTATTTTTCCACCCTTATCCTTGGCTTATTAGCCTCTCTGCCTTCCAGCCAAGGCATTGTAGCATTTGCAAATATTGCGATTTCAACAAATGCAAATATCGCAACGATTATCACCTTCACAATTATCCTTACTGTAATAACCATAATTTCTATCAATTCTTTTTATTATCTTCTGAAGTTCTTCACTTTCAGATTGTATAATGCCGTCACTTTCAACCATCACCTAATAGGAGAGCTTGTGGGGGATATCATATTTTCTACTTTAGAATGTTATGAAATATAATGAGACAGGAACTCAAATAATTTCTGATTCGTTTCTTCATTCAGTTCTTCTGCCTGCAAATATTCCGGCAGTGGAATTCCCTGCTGGCATTCTCCGCAGATATCAATGCCAAGTATATTTCCGTTTTCTAAGAAATGTGAGAGCAATCGCTCCAGCATCGGAAGTGACATGTTTCCCTGGCTCCAGTTTGTCTCCGTATATTGTTTATCCAGGATGTCTTTGTCTATGGATATATAAACCGGCAGATTCTTTTTTATTTTGGAAATCTTATTTTTGTCTTCTCCGGTACGAATCTCTTCTGCAGAAAAAGTAAGGAGTTTTTCTGCTATTTCCTTACGATTCATCAAGCCATCGTTTTCCCGGTAAAGCTGCTCTATATCACTCTCCTGCGGTCCGATTAATACCAGCTGCTGCAACCATTGGTTCGTCGCTAATACCTTTCCTGCCCAGTCTCCGCAGCTTGTCATGTGCTCGATCATTGGCTTTTGCATGTCCGTATGATGGTCAAACACAACAAGTTGGAATTCCTTCTGAATCTGGCTTGTCATAATTTCTGTCACATAATGATAATTGCCGGAATCCAGAAAATGGATTCCATGAATTCCATATGGCTTGATTTTTTCTCTGATTTTCTCTTCTGCCTGTCTGGAGCAATACAAATCGCATTCTTCAATTTCGGAACAGTCCAGCCAGTGGATGCCGGTATTCTTTGGTATGTTTTCATCGCAATATACATGCGAAAAATCTAAAATCAGATGATTGGTTGTCATTGTTGTGCCTTTCTTAGTCTCTAATACCCTATTCACTCATCTTTATCCAAATTATACTCTACCAAGTGAAAAACATCAATTAGTCCCATATTCTCCTATACTCTCACAAACTACCCGGCAAAAAAATTCATTCAACAGTTTCCAGTCTCTCTTTATTGTTTCTTCTGCATCAGCAGCTTTCTTTACTTCTATCAACTGCCTATCTATAAAATCATCTAATTCTTTAATTTTGGAAGCCATACCCATCTCTGGCATTTTTTGTTTCTTTTCCAAAAGTTCATTCACAATGTTCCTTAATCCTACTGGAAGCTCCGCATCCAGCAATTCCGAAAACAGCATTGGTGGCTGAGTTTTCTTATCCACCACCCACATTGCTGCAAGCAACGGTCTTATTACATAAAAATACTTCTTAATCCGAACCATTTCTCCTTGAAGATAGGTCTGATAGTTGCTATTCGCCATATGTAAATAGTGATATAGGCTCTTCTTTCTTGAATAGTAATCCCCACGAATCCTTTTCAGTTCTTCAAAAGCATCCGAACTCTGATATACAATTGGAGAGGCACACCATTCAAAAATAGATGGATTCGAGTCGTGCATGAGCTGTAATGCTTTCTTCAAATCCCAACCACTGATATCAAGTACATCATCTAACTGCCACTCAATTGTATCTTTTGTTTTTTCAAGCCGCAAATAGTCCTTTAACTGCCGCACATAAACAAATCTGACGTCATAATCACTGTCTGGTGAAGCAAATCCCCAGGCTCTGCTGCCAGACTCAACAGCCATAATAATTCTTATATTTTCCTTTTTTTCGATTTCTTTTAGTTTTTTACGAATCATATCTTCCACTTGAATCCCTCCTTTCCAAATTTGGCTGCAATATCCCTATAAGATTAAATTATTTGTCTGACTTAAAATTGTAAAGTGGCTTCATAACCTCAATAATGTCTACGGAATCTCTAATTACATCAATAATATCTTCTAATGATTTGTAAGCCATACCGTATACTTATCTTCCTAAATCCGCAAACGGAGCAAACAGCTCATTTAAAGATTCTGACTTTTTCCAATCTATTTTTGAAACATAGGTTGCAAAAGATCTCATGGCATGTTTAGGATCTCTTACGCTAAAAAATGTTCCTATAGTTGCCTTGTTTGCATAATTTATCTGCTCTAGTTCTGGAACTAACTGTACTTTCAATGAATCAATAAACTGTATTACTTCTTCAATCAGAGCCTGTTCCTCATTTATTTCTTTCAAAGCGTCAATTATTACATTTTCAAGAGCGCCTTTCTTATCTGGTGGTACGACTAAAAGATATGTATCTATTGCCTTGGTTAATCCAAAAGAATCCTCTATGGAAATACCACTCCATTCACCAATCTTGAATGATATATTTTCAAACAAGTCGTTTATTCTTCTTCCTATTTTAGGGAGTGCTTCATCATCTCGGTCTGTGACAACCATGATAGAAGCAATTTCTTTCTCTATAATCATGCTATTAATTCTATGCTGCTTAATAAAATGCGAAAATCTTCCATTTCCGCCTACGCCACATAAAATAAGCTGATTTCCATTCTTTGAAAGATTCTCTATATGATCATGAGCATCCAATGGAATCATTCTCAAATTATTCTCTTTTTCGTGTTTCCAGTCATACACATTTTGCAGATAATAACTGATTAACTGCACATCTGATACGCCTTCAACAAGTATTAGTTCTGTCATCATAGGCGCACCTCAAACTCGAACGCTTTTCTGTTTTCATAGACGTACTGACCATCTACATTTCGAACCACTACGTTACTTCCCTTTCCATCCTTCGATTCTACTTTCTTTAAGGTGATAACTTTGATTGGATCAATCTTATTATCGATATCATCATATTTTCCATACTCGAGAATTGCATCAATGGCTTCCATACTATGTGTTGCAATAAACAATTGTACATTAAGCTTTTTCGCCAATTCAAAGACCACAGGGAATAACTTGTCGTAGTATTTTTTGTGTAAGCCTGTTTCTATCTCATCTATGAGCAAAATAGAATCTGTTGCATCAAACAACTTATTTAAAATATATAATATTTTCTTTATGCCATCTCCATACACTGAAAAAGGCATATTAACTCCATCTTCTGTAATAACGGTTTCCAAGAAAGATCCATCATCTGCTTTTGTATAGCAAATATCCACGATAGCTTCATCAAACTGTTTCAAAATACTTATAGCCAAATTTTTGTACTCAGGATTATCTACGATATTCTGTAACAGATCATATCTTAAATGACCAAAGGAAGGAATATATTGCACTTCCTTCTTAACCACTGGTCCAACAAATGTATTGTCCAAAGAAGTAAGTTTAATCTTCTTTTCCACTAACTTCTTTCCTTTTTGACTAATAATGCTGCCATTAAAAACTTTTACCATCTCAGGAACGAGTGTAGATGTCTTTTTATAGTATGCCTTTTGACGTGACGACATAGTTGATATTTGAAGAGCATCTTCTCCGGAGATACTTTTTTCTGTTCCTCGCATTTCAAATTCGATAGGTCCAACATTGCTTTCAGCGTAAATATCTAATTCTAACGAGTCGCTTCTTTGCATAGCATTAAACATCTTAATGAACGAACTGTAAAAACTACTGTCATTCACGTTCAGCACAGTTCTCTGCTTTATTATATTTTTTATAGAGCCCAACTGAACATTTGCAAATAACAACTGAATGGCCTCCAAGAATGAAGTTTTTCCGCTATTATTATCCCCGACAATAAGGTTGATATTGGAAAACCTGGAAACTTCTAATTTCTTGATTCCTCTAAAATGGTTAATCTCAATTTTTTTTATATTGGCCATTATTACTCATCCCCTTCCACACTTTCAAAGCTAATGACTAATCTTGTATGCGTAGCATCCGCAATCTTCTGTAAAGTCTCTATTCTTGGAACAACTTTTCCATTCTGTATTTTGCTTATATTAGATTGAGACATATTGGTTATGCGACATAAGTCCTCTTGTGTAAGACTATTCTCATCTAATACCCTTTGTATTTCCTGTGATATACCATTTAATATCTCTTTAATATTACTTGTTTTATACTCAGGTTTTATTTCACTCTTTTTAGTCTCTGGCTTTTTTAAATTATTTATCTGTTCAAAGATTGAATTTAATGCATCATTATCCATAAATAATTCCTTTCAATATGTCAGTATTAACATAATTATTCAAATTTATTTTCTTTTATGTTATTTATGACATATTTTCATTTTTATCACGTCTATATTGTTACATATAACATATTTTAATTAAAATTTCAATAAAATTGTTACATATGGGAGCTTGTGGGGGATATCCTATTTTCTGCTTTGGAATGTTATGAAATATAATGCGACAGAAACTCAAACAATTTCTGATTCGTTTCTTCATTCAGCTCTTCTGCCTGCAAATATTCCGGCAGCGGGATTCCCTGCTGGCATTCGCCACAGATATCAATGCCAAGTACATTTCCGTTTTCTAAGAAATGTGACAGCAAACGTTCCAGCATCGGAAGTGACATGTTTCCCTGGCTCCAGTTTGTCTCCGTATATTGTTTATCCAGGATGTCTTTGTCTATGGATATATAAACCGGCAGATTCTTTTTTATTTTGGAAATCTTATTTTTGTCTTCTCCGGTACGAATCTCTTCTGCAGAAAAAGTAAGGAGTTTTTCTGCTATTTCCTTACGATTCATCAAGCCATCGTTTTCCCGGTAAAGCTGCTCTATATCACTCTCCTGCGGTCCGATTAATACCAGCTGCTGCAACCATTGGTTCGTCGCTAATACCTTTCCTGCCCAGTCTCCGCAGCTTGTCATGTGCTCGATCATTGGCTTTTGCATGTCCGTATGATGGTCAAACACAACAAGTTGGAATTCCTTCTGAATCTGGCTTGTCATAATTTCTGTCACATAATGATAATTGCCGGAATCCAGAAAATGGATTCCATGAATTCCATATGGCTTGATTTTTTCTCTGATTTTCTCTTCTGCCTGTCTGGAGCAATACAAATCGCATTCTTCAATTTCGGAACAGTCCAGCCAGTGGATGCCGGTATTCTTTGGTATGTTTTCATCGCAATATACATGTGAAAAATCTAAAATCAGATGATTGGTTGTCATTGTTGTGCCTTTCTTACATTACAATTTATGGTTCTCTCCGTATCCGCTTAAAGATTTCATACTGACGTCTCAGTTCTGCCTCTCCATCAACAATCATGCCCTTTGCTTCTAATATTCTCTCAATAGCCTGAGCTGGATCCATCGTGTGATAAGGCAAAAATAAACCACGCAGTTCTTTGGGTTTTACTATTTTATATACTTGTGCAGATGTCATTTCATAAGTAAATGCAAAATATCTATAAATATATCCTATCCAATATATTTCGTTTCGAGTATATTTGACTGAACCGTAGTTTGAAATACCATACTCTTCGTTTATTAGCTCTAAAACATCATTTGCCTGAATGTTACTTTCCAGAACAGATTCATTATCAAACCTCTTTGCTATTTCACTTTTCATAAACCGTCTTATGAAAATTTCAGAACTGGTATCCATTTTCTCTATAGAGTTTTCAAACGCTTCCGCCTGTAATTTGCACAAAAGTAATCCATCCTTTGAAATTTTCTTCATGCATTCATCCCTCATTTACACTAATATTTCGTCAATATATTGACCTTGACCCCTATATTGTCTTTTCGCCAGCTTTACCTTATCATCTCCAAGTTTCGACTCTTCCAGCCTTATATTCTTATAGTATTCTCGTTCATTGTGCGAAATATAACAACGTTCCATAAGTTTTATCTGCGAAGCAGCTTTTTCACTAATAAATATATACTGCATCCCAAGATTTGTTGCTGCCAAGCAATGTTTACACTGTTCGTCCGTAAGCTCTCCTGCAATAAATGAATTAATAATCTGAAACATACGATTATCTGCAATTGGAGCAATTATGTAATCACAATCCCTTGATTCCTTCACAAGGGTCTGAATTTTAGGGTGATATTTATATTCATCCAAAGATCCTCTATAATACGCAATTGTCATCATCCAGTCTTGGTTTACTTCGTATCGTTTGCACTTCAAGTCTTTATCATCAAAACTCAAAAAATATACAGAAGAATTATCAAATCCAGAAACAAATGATATTGCTTGTTCATAACTTTCGCCAGTATAAAATCCCTGTCCAAAATCATTGTTCTTCCTACCATGATGGACATCTATTTCTCCATCAATTTCAGCTTTTGCTCCATGAAAAAGTAGTTTTGCTTTGTTTCCTAAATCATCTTTCCAAAGCATCTCCTTTAATTTGTTAATTCTAACTTTTTTATCAAATATATAAGAATATACGCTCTCTAATAACTTTGGAGATGGTTCTGTTTTTCCGGATTCATTTCTTGATATGGTTACTTGCTCCACACCAATTTGATCCGCTAATTCACTCTGTGACATTCCTAATATCTCACGAACTGATTTTAAATCTTTTGAAAAATTGTAATTCATTATAATCTCCTCCAACTTATTTATAACATATTACTTAAATAAGTTCAATAAAAACTTGTTTATAGCATATTATATAAATAAGTTTTAGTTGATATTCTTTCTGTTAATTTCTGAATAAGCCTATACCCACAATCTGGTTGTTATCTGTTGCCGTTCTCTTGTACTCGTTCTGTGATAACCATATCAGAAAACATAGTAAATGAATCTCCTGTACTAATCATAATAGCATCATAATTCTGCATCCTCAAATTCTCCTTTATTATTAAAAGCTTTGTTCTATATGTAATTAAGCCCCATCAAACAGATTTCTCTATCCAATGGGGCTTCTATGTCATATCGCCTGATTCAACATCATTATATTATGTAATAAAGAATAGTACGAGCATTTTTAATTTTATCAGCTATCATAATTCTGTATGCCTCCTTCTTCCATGAGATTACAGCAAACGTAGTAGTAATGTCTATCAAAAGGCTTTTACATATTAGATAAAAGCATGTAAAATTTCTTTTACATAGCTTAATTGCGGTCTATTTAGCTTGTTTCTTGACTACTCAGGAAA